>Ga0081539_10000099_pt1 | contig 201018 bp, 188 predicted proteins | sample TabmetS4T2R2_FD_71023 | JGI IMG/M metagenome (GOLD analysis project Ga0081539, IMG submission 71023) | Tabebuia heterophylla rhizosphere microbial communities from the University of Puerto Rico - S4T2R2 | ecosystem: Host-associated > Plants > Roots > Rhizosphere ... | reverse complement strand
AGGTTTCCCCGCCCTTCACCCGCTCCCGTCCAGCCCGAAGGCAGCGCCCCGTAGTGGGCACGGACGGTTACCCAAGGCCCCCCGAGTCCGTGCTTGCGAGGCACGTCCGCGGGCGCCGCATCGGCCTTCGGGGTTGCCCCTTCCGGCCAGCTCTCGCTCTGTCCCACTTCAGGATCGCCTCTAGAAGCGCCCCTCATTGGACAGGACACCGGCAGGATATGCGAGGTCTTAAGGGCGGGGATAGGTATACATTCACAAAATCGTGAACGAGGGTTTCAGACGCAATCCCTGCGGACATGGCGGAGCTGGCCCGGCCATGACGTGAGCACCTGAACGGTGCTAGGACAGCTCGGCCCGCAAATACGCTCCCCTCCGGTAAGCTCATGCAACGATTTTCTACCGCACGATTTCTTGCCGGCACAGTCTTGTCGGCGTTTCTGTTTGGTCCGATGACGGCGTGGGCTCAACCGGCTCCTGCCCCCGTGAGGCCGACGTTCGCCAGACCAGCGACAACGCCGGCCAGGCCTGCTGCGGCGCCAAGCCAACAAGGCGCTGCGTCACCGGGTCTTCGCGGCGCCTCCTGTCACGGCGGCATGAGTTTCGATCGTTTTCTCGCCGACCTGAAACAGCAGGCCGCGGCCGCCGGCGTCTCGCAAGCCACGCTGGCGGAAGCAGCGCCTTATCTCGTCTACGACCAGGGCATCGTAAACCGCGACCGCGGCCAGCGCGTGTTCGGGCAGGTGTTCACGGTGTTCGCCGGCCGTATGGCGGCGGTCTCCCGGATGCAGCAGGGCCAGGCCCGCATCAAGGCCAACGCGGCGGCCTTTGCGCGCGCGGAAAAGCAATACGGCGTGCCGCCGGAAGTGATCGCGGCGTTCTGGGGGCTGGAAAGCGATTTCGGCGCCAACATGGGCAATTTGCCGACCCTGCGTTCGCTGGTGTCGCTGGCCTACGATTGCCGGCGCTCAAAGATGTTTCAGGACGAAACCATCGCCGCGCTGAAGATCATCGACCGCGGCGATCTCTCGCCGCACGAAATGATCGGCTCATGGGCCGGCGAACTCGGGCAGACGCAATTCCTGCCGACGCATTATTTCAACTACGCCGTCGATTACGACGGCGACGGCCAGCGCAACCTGCTGCGCAGCTCGGCCGACGTGATCGGCTCCACCGCCAACTATATCGCCACAGGCCTGAAATGGCGGCGCGGCGAGCCGTGGCTGCAGGAAGTGCGCGCGCCACAGAATCTGCAATGGGACCAGGCCGACCTGACCATCCAGCATCCGCGCTCGCAATGGGCGCAATGGGGCGTGACTTATCCGGACGGCCGCGCGCTGCCGAACGACAATCTGCCGGCGTCGCTGCTGCTGCCGATGGGGCGCACAGGACCGGCATTCCTCGCCTATCCAAATTTCGCCGCCTATACGGAATGGAATAACTCACTGATCTATTCCACCACCGCCGGCTATCTCGCCACGCGAATTGCCGGCGCACCGCCGATGCGGCAACCCGCGGCGCCGGTCGCGCAACTGCCGTTCAATGAGCTGCGCGAGATGCAGCAGCACCTGGTGCGCGCCGGCTTCAACGTCGGCAAGATCGACGGCATCATGGGGCAGCAGAGCCGCTCGGCGGTAAAGGCGATGCAGATCAAATACGGACTGCCCGCGGACTCGTGGCCGACCGCCGAGTTGCTGGCGCGGTTGCGCGCCGAGCCGCGCTAGTTCGTCATTCCGGGATGCGCCGCTTGGCGCAGGCCCGGAATCCATAACCCCCAATCGTGATTATGGATTCCGGGCTCGCGCCCCAAACGGGCGCGCCCCGGAATGACGGCTGTGAAGTAAGGCGCACCAGCCAGTCAATAGTCTTTCCACCATGCGGAAAAAATGCTCTAGGAGTTTTGCGACTAACTCGGGAGGGACTTTTCGTGCGTCACACTACGATCCTTGCTGCCACAGCCATCGCGTTCACTGCCACCGCCGCCCAGGCGGACGATCTGAAGATTGCCTTGATTTACGGCAAGACCGGCCCGCTCGAGGCCTATGCCAAGCAGACCGAGACCGGGCTGCGCATGGGGCTGGAATACGCCACCAAGGGCACCATGACGCTCGATGGCAAGAAGATCGTCGTCATCACCAAGGACGATCAGAGCAAGCCCGACCTGTCGAAAGCGGCTCTTGCTGAAGCCTATCAGGACGACAAGGCGGACATTGCGATCGGAACGACGTCATCGGCCGCGGCGCTGGCCGACCTTCCCGTGGCTGAGGAAAACAAGAAGATCCTGATCGTCGAGCCGGCCGTCGCGGACCAGATTACCGGCGAGAAGTGGAACCGATACATCTTCCGCACCGGACGCAATTCGTCGCAGGACGCGATCTCCAACGCGGTTGCGATCGGCAAGCCCGGCGTCACCATCGCCACGCTGGGCCAGGATTATGCCTTCGGCCGCGACGGCGTCGCCGCCTTCAAGGAAGCGCTGGCGAAGACCGGCGCGACATTGGCCGCGGAAGAATATGTGCCGACCACCACCACGGACTTCACCGCGGCCGGCCAGCGGCTGTTCGATGCGCTGAAGGACAAGCCCGGCCGCAAGATCATCTGGGTGATCTGGGCCGGCGGCGGCGATCCCCTGACCAAACTGCAGGACATGGATCCGAAGCGCTACGGCATCGAGCTGTCGACCGGCGGCAACATCCTGCCCGCGCTTGCCGCCTACAAGCGGTTGCCCGGAATGGAAGGCGCGACCTATTACTACTACGACATACCGAAGAATCCGATCAACGACTGGCTGGTGTCGGAGCATCAGAAGCGTTTTAATGCGCCCCCGGACTTCTTCACGGCAGGCGGTTTTGCCGCAGCGATGGCGGCGGTTACGGCGGTGAGCAAGGCAAAATCCACCGATACCGAAAAGCTGATCGCCGCCATGGAAGGCATGGAATTCGACACGCCGAAGGGCAAGATGATCTTCCGTAAAGAAGATCACCAAGCACTGCAGAGCATGTATCACTTCAAGGTCAAGGTCGATCCGAACCTCGCATGGGCGGTGAACGAGCCGGTCCGCGAGATCGGAATCGAGGACATGAACATCCCGATCCGCAACAAGCGGTGACTTTATTTCTCGTCATGGCCGGGCCTGTCCCGGCCATCCACGTCTTTTTTCACGCTGAGCAAGAAAGACGTGGATGCCCGGGACAGGCCCGGGCATGACGGATTTGTGTGAGTAGGCAATGCCCCTCTCCCTCGAAACCCGCGACCTCACCATCCGTTTCGGCGGCCATGTCGCGGTGAATGGCGTCTCTTGCGCGTTTCGGCCGGGCGAACTCACCGCCATCGTCGGGCCGAACGGCGCCGGCAAGACCACCTATTTCAACCTGATCTCCGGACAGCTGCGCCCGAGCGCAGGCAGCATCCTGTTCGACGGCGCCGATATCACGAAGCTGTCGGCGCCGCTGCGCACCCGCGCCGGGCTTGGCCGCGCGTTTCAGCTGACAAATCTGTTTCCGAATCTGAGCGTGGAAGAAAACGTCCGCCTTGCGGTGCAGGCCGCAAGCGGCGTGCATTACGACATGCTGCGGCCATGGATGACGCGGCGCGACCTGATCGCGCGCGCCGACGCCATTCTGGACAGCGTGGCTCTCGGCAGCCGCCGCAATGTCGCCGCCACGGTGCTGTCGCATGGCGATCAGCGCAAGCTCGAGGTCGCATTGATGATGGCGCTGGAGCCGAAGGTATTCATGTTCGATGAGCCGACCGCCGGCATGAGCGTCGATGAAGTGCCTGTCGTGCTCGACCTCATTGCAAAGCTGAAGCAGGACCAGGCCAAGATCATCCTGCTGGTCGAGCACAAGATGGACGTGGTGCGCTCGCTCGCCGACCGCATCATCGTGCTGCATAACGGGCAACTGGTCGCCGACGGCAAGCCGGCCGAAGTGATCGCCTCGCCGATCGTGCAGGAGGCCTATCTCGGCATCGCACCGGGAAAGAGCGCGGCATGAGCGATCTCTTGACCCTCTCCGGCGTGCACACCCATATCGGCCGCTACCACATCCTGCACGGCGTCGATCTTGCCGTGCCCGAAGGCCGCACCACCATGCTGCTCGGCCGCAACGGCGCCGGCAAGACCACGACACTGCGCACCATCATGGGACTGTGGCCGGCCTCATCCGGGCAGATCACGCTCGGCGGGCAGCGCATCGAGCAGCACGCAACGCCGGACATCGCGAGGGCAGGCGTCGGCTATGTCCCGGAAAGCATGGCGGTGTTCTCCGATCTCACGGTGAAGGAGAACCTGATCCTCGCTGCGCGCGACGGGCCGCTCGACGATAGCAGGCTGGAATGGATCTTCGGATTTTTCCCGGCGCTGAAACGGTTCTGGCTGTCGCGCGCGGGCTCGTTGTCGGGCGGGCAGAAGCAGATGCTGTCGATCGCGCGCGCCGTGGTCGAGCCGCGCAAGCTGCTGCTGATCGACGAGCCGACCAAGGGCCTGGCGCCGGCGATCATCGTGGCGTTGATCGAATGCTTTGCCGAACTGAAACGCCGCGGCGCCACCATCCTTTTGGTCGAGCAGAATTTCCATGTCGCGCGACAGATCGGCGACGGCGTGCTGGTGATGGACAATGGCAGAATCGTGCATCGCGGCGACATGACCGATCTGGCGGCCGACGTGCCGTTGCAGGAACGGCTGCTCGGATTGAGCCTGGAGGCGCATCAATGACGGAGCTTGCGGTATCCGACCCTCTGCCGAAGCCGAAGCGCGATCTGCTTCCGGTGCTGCTGCCGGCAATCCTGGCGCTGGCGATGTTGCCGCTGATCGGATCGGGCAGCTCGTGGGTAACGCTGACGGCGGCAAGCCTTGCGATGGGCATGATGATCTTCATCATGGCGTCCGGACTTACTCTGGTGTTCGGCCTGATGGACGTGCTTAATTTCGGCCACGGCGCCTTCATCGCGGTCGGGGCCTATATCGCAACATTAGTGCTGCTGCCGTTGGCAGGCTGGGTGCAGGCGGATTCGCTCTTGACCAATCTCGCGGTGCTGGCGCCCGCGGCGCTCGCGGCAATGGCGGTATCCGGCGCGCTCGGCCTTGTGGTCGAGCGCGTGCTGATTCTTCCGGTGTATGGGCAGCATTTGAAGCAAATTCTGATGACGACCGGCGGGCTGATCGTCGCCGAGCAGACGTTGTATGCGCTATGGGGGCCGCAGATTATCCCGCTGCCCCTGCCATCGGCATTGCGCGGCTCCTTCATATTGGGCGACGTCGCGATATCAAAATATCGGGTGCTGGCGATGCTGGTCGGCCTCGCCGTATTCGTCGGGATTCAACTGGTGCTGAACCGAACGAAGATCGGGCTCTTGATCCGCGCCGGCGTCGAGAACCGCGAGATGGTGGAAGCGCTCGGCTATCGCATCCGCCGGCTGTTTCTCGGCGTGTTCATGACGGGCTCGGCGCTCGCCGGACTTGGCGGCACCATGTGGGCCCTATACCGCGAACAGGTTCACGCCTCGATGGGGGACGAGCTGACGGTGCTGGTGTTCATCGTCGTCATCATCGGCGGACTGGGCTCGATCGGCGGCTGCTTCATCGGCGCGCTGCTGGTCGCCATGGTCGCCAATTATGGCGGCTTCCTGGTGCCGAAACTGGCGCTGGTGTCCAACATCCTCTTGATGGTCGCGATCCTGATGTGGCGGCCGCGCGGGCTTTATGCGGTGACCAGCAGATGATGATGCTCTCGGGCGATCCCCCGCGCAGCCGCGCGCTCAGCATCCTTTTGATCGTCATCATCGCCGCGCTGGCGGCGGCGCCGTTCGTGTTTCCGGGCGCGAAAGCGATGAACGTCGCAACAAAGATCTGCATCTTCGCGGCACTGGTTGCGTCCTACGATCTGCTGCTCGGCTATACCGGCTCGGTGTCGTTCGCCCACACCATGTTCTACGGCATCGGCAGCTACGCCATCGCGATCGCACTGTATTCGCTTGGCCCGACCTGGACTGCGGTCGCGACCGGGCTTGCGATCGGGCTGCCGCTGGCGGCGCTGCTGGCGCTGTGCATCGGCCTGTTCTCGCTGCGGGTGGAGGCGATCTTCTTTGCCATGATCACGCTGGCGGTGGCGTCCGCGTTCCTGGTGCTGGCGTCGCAACTGTCGTGGCTGACCGGCGGCGAGGATGGCCGCAGTTTTCAGCTGCCGGAATTGCTGCGGCCCGGCACCATCCTGATCCCGAAAGACTGGTTCGGTTTTGCAGTCAACGGGCGCACGCTGACCTACTACATCGTCTTCGTCGCATGCGCGGCGATGATTCTCGCGCTGCTGCGCGTCGTGAATTCGCCGTTCGGCCGGGTGCTGCAGGCGGTGCGCGAAAACCGCTTTCGCGCCGAAGCGCTGGGCTACCGCACGGTGTTTCACCTGACCTACGCCAACTGCATCGCGGCGCTGGTTGCCGCCAGCGCCGGCGCGCTGAACGCGCTGTGGCTGCGCTATGCCGGGCCCGATACCTCGCTGAGCTTTGCGATCATGCTGGACATTCTGCTGATGGTGGTGATCGGCGGCATGGGCACCATGTACGGCGCAATCGTCGGCGCCGCCATCTTCATCCTGGCGCAAAACTATCTGCAGGCGCTGATGAGCGTCGCCTCCAACGCGGCGACTGAGGCCGGATTGCCGCTGCTGCCCGGCCTGCTGCATCCGGATCGCTGGCTGCTGTGGCTCGGGCTGTTGTTTATCTTCAGCGTGTATTTCTTCCCGGCCGGCATCGTCGGCCGGTTGCGCGCGGGCACACGCCCATCCACATGATACGCCGTGTCCCGGACGCGGTGCGGCATTCTTCATGCCGCTCCGCAGAGCCGGGACCGTACCAAACACCAGCGCTTGGTACGGCCCCGGCTCTGCAGCGCACCACGCCGCGAAGAGCGGCGCGCTGCGCTGCGTCCGGGGCACGAGAGCATTTATTCCATCCACTGAAAGAGCATTCATGTCCTTCTATGAAGCCACCGTCCCTGCCTTCCTGCAGATTCTCAACAGCCTCTCCGGCATTCTCAAAAAAGCCGAGATGCATTGCGCGGCGAAGAATATCCAGCCCGAAGTGCTGCTGTCGGCGCGGCTATTTCCGGACATGCTGCCGCTGAGCAAGCAAATCCAGCTCGCCAGCGATTTCGCGGCGAAAGGCTGCGCACGGGTGACGCACAGCGAGGTGCCATCGACGCCCGATACCGAAAAGACCTTTGCCGAGTTGCAGCAGCGGCTGGCCAACACCATCGCGTATGTGAACGGTTTCAAGCCCGCGCAGTTCGACGGCGCTGAAACCAAAGACGTAAAATTTCCCGCAGGCCCGGACCGGACCATGACGCTGAAAGGCCAGCAGTTCATCAGCCATTTCGCCTTCCCGAATTTCTACTTCCATGCCGCCACGGCGCACGGCATCCTGCGCCACAATGGCGTCGAAATCGGCAAGCGGGATTTTCTCGGGGTGAGTTGATCGTTGTCATTCCGGGGCGGCGCGAAGCGGCGAGCCCGGAATCCATAACCACGGCTGAGTGTATGGATTCCGGGCCTGCGCCCCAAGTGGGGCGCATCCCGGAATGACGAAAGAGAGGAAACTGCCGATGTCCGTCACTACCCACGCGCCAAAGCATCTCGATCCATCCGCCTCGATCCACCCCGAGACGCTCGGCCAGGCCAAATCCCACGGACGCCTCGCCGGCCGGCGCATCGTCGTGGTCGGCGCCGGCCAGCGCAAGATCATTGACGAGGATCCGCCGATCGGCAACGGCCGCGCGATGTCGGTGCTGTTCGCGCGCGAGGGCGCGCATGTCGCCTGCATCGACGTGAACAAGGATGCCGCCGACAATACGGTGGCGCAGATCACCTCCGAAGCCGGCAGGGCTTTCACACATGCCGTCGATGTCTCGGACGCCGCCGCGATCGCGCCGGCGCTGGAACATTGTGCAAAACACCTCGGCGGCCTCGACGGGCTGGCGCTGAATGTCGGGATTTCATCGGGACTGTCGCTGCCGAAAATGACGGCCGACGCGTGGGACAAGGACTACGCGGTCAATGTGCGCAGCCACATGCTGTTCGCGCAGAAGGCGCTGGAGCTGATGTCGCCGGGCGGCGCGATCGTGCTGATGTCGTCGATGGCGAGCCAGCGCGCGGGCGGCCGCAACCCGGCCTATGAATCATCCAAGGCGGCGCAGATCGCGCTCGGCCGTGCCATCGCGCGCGCCGGCGAGGACAAGGGCATTCGCTGTAATGTGATCGCGCCGGGATTCATGGACACGCCGATGGGCCGCGACGCCAGCCGCCGGCGTTCCGACCGCGCCGTGACGGTGCCGTTCGGCCGCCAGGGCACCGGCTGGGAGGTCGGTTATGCTGCGCTGTTCCTGATTTCGAATGAATCCTCCTACGTCAATGCGCACACATTGTTCCTCGACGGCGGCCACATGGCCGGCATCGTGCGCGGGTAACCTGCGAAAGTGGAATAGCTCGCGGCATTGTCTTTTAAAGGTGGAAGTCCCAAGTCGGTATCACCTGCAATTTTCCGGAAACGACAAATGAGCACTGCGACCAAACTGTTCGAGCCCTTCAAGCTTGGCCCCCTCACCCTTCCGAATCGCCTGGTGATGGCGCCCCTGACCCGCAACCGTGCTGTGGCCGGCATGGTGCCGAATCCGCTGGCGATCGAGTATTACGGCCAGCGCGCCTCCGCGGGTCTGCTGGTCACCGAGGCTAGCCAGGTCTCGCAACAGGGCCAGGGCTATCAGGACACGCCCGGCATCTATTCCAAAGAGCAGGTCGCGGGCTGGCGCAAGGTGACGGAGCGCGTGCATGAGCGCGGCGGCCGCATCTTCATCCAGATCTGGCATGTCGGACGGATTTCGCACACCTCGCTGCAGCCGGACGGCGGCGCGCCGGTGGCGCCGTCGGCGCTGAAGGCGAGGACCAAGACGTTTGTCAACGGCACGTTCGCCGATGTATCGGAGCCGCGCGCGCTGGCGCTGGAAGAGATTCCCGGCATCATCGAAGCGTTCAAACGTGGCACTGCAAATGCGCTGGAGGCAGGCTTCGACGGCGTCGAGATCCATGGCGCCAACGGCTATCTGCTGGATCAGTTCGCCAAGGACGGCAGCAACAAGCGCAGCGACGCCTACGGCGGATCGATCGAGAATCGCGCAAGGCTGATGCTCGAGGTCGCAAGCGTGGTGGCGGCGGAAGCCGGCGCCGAACGCACCGGCATCCGTATCTCGCCGGTGACGCCGGCCAACGACGTATCGGACTCCAGCCCGCAGCCCTTGTTCGACCATATCGTCGATCGTCTCAACGCGTTGAAACTGAGCTTTATTCATGTCATCGAGGGCGCGACCGGCGGTCCGCGCGACAACGCGCCGTTCGACTATGGCTCGCTGCGCAGGTGGTTCAGCGGCGCCTACATCGCCAACAACGGTTACGATTTCGAACTTGCGAACAAGGTGCTGGCGGCGAACGAGGCCGATCTGATCGCGTTCGGAAAGCCGTTCATCTCCAACCCCGACCTGGTCGAGCGCTTGAAGGCGGGCGCGCCGCTGAACGACTGGGACAAGGCGACGTTCTACGGCGGGGGCGCCAAGGGATACACCGACTATCCGGCGCTGGGCGATTCGCTGCAGGCGGCGCAGTAAGATCAAAACACCTCCGTCGTCATTCCGGGATGCGCCCTCTTGGTCGCAGGCCCGGAATCCATACGCACGATGGTGGTTATGGATTCCGGGCTCGCGCCAAGGGGCGCGCCCCGGAATGACGAAACAAAAAGGCCGGGATCGCTCCCGGCCTTTGCTTGCTCCCGTCATGCCCGGGCTTGTCCCGGGCATCCACGTCCTGGCAACAAAGGAAGTCGTGGATGGCCGGGCCAAGCCCGGCCATGACGGCGTTTGTTGCCTCAGTTCGAGGCCCGCTTCGGCGGGGTGGCCGGCCACGACTTGATCAGCGCGTCGTAGTCGATGGTTTCGCCCTTCGGCTTCTCGTTGGCGAGCTTGCGTGCCGGCGCCACGGTGCCGTCTTTCTCGGCCTTGGCGAACCAGTATTCGGGCTTCTCCTTCTTGTTCAGCTTGGGGCCGCAGGCGCCCTGCACGCCGGATTTCTCCAGCCGCTCCATCACCGAATCCTGCGCGGCCGCCAGCGCATCCATCGCAGCCTGCGGCGTCTTCGCACCGGACGACGCATCGCCGATGTTCTGCCACCACAGTTGCGCCAGTTTCGGATAATCCGGCACGTTGTTGCCGGTCGGTGTCCACTGCACGCGCGCCGGCGAGCGGTAGAACTCGATCAGCCCGCCGAGTTTTGGCGCGCGCTCGGTGAACGACTTGTCCCAGATGTCGGATTCACGAATAAAGGTGAGGCCGACATGGCTCTTCTTCAGGGACACCGTCTTGGAGATGATGAACTGCAGATACAGCCAGGCGGCCTTGCGGCGATCTGGCGGTGTCGACTTGAGCAACGTCACGGAGCCCGCGTCCTGATAGCCGAGCTTCATGCCCTCCTTCCAATAGGCGCCGTGCGGAGACGGGGCCATGCGCCATTTCGGCGTGCCGTCGGCATTCATCACGGCGATGCCGGGCTTCACCATGTCGGCGGTGAAGGCGGTGTACCAGAAGATCTGCTGGGCGATCGCGCCTTGTGCCGGCACCGGTCCCGACTCGGAGAAGGTCATGCCTTGCGCCTGCGGCGGGGCATATTTCTTCAGCCAGTCGAGATATTTGACGATCGAATAGACCGCCGCCGGACCGTTGGTGTCGCCGCCGCGCTCGACGCTCGAGCCCACCGGCCGGCAGCCCTCCATGCGGATGCCCCATTCATCCACCGGCTTGCCGTTCGGAATGCCCTTGTCGCCATTGCCGGCCATCGACAGCCAGGCGTCGGTGAACCGCCAGCCCAGCGAGGGATCCTTCTTGCCGTAGTCCATGTGACCATAGACCTTGACGCCGTTGATCTCCTTGATGTCGTTGGTGAAGAACTCGGCGATGTCCTCATAGGCCGACCAGTTCACCGGGACGCCGAGTTCGTAGCCGTATTTGGCCTTGAACTTCGACTTGTAGTCCGGATTGGAGAACCAGTCGTAGCGGAACCAGTACAGGTTGGCGAACTGCTGGTCGGGCAGCTGATAGAGCTTGCCGTCCGGTCCGGTGGTGAAGGACTTTCCGATGAAGTCATTGACGTCGAGCATCGGATCGGTGACGTCCTTGCCCTCGCCGGCCATGTAGTCGGACAGGATCACGGTCTGGCCGTAGCGGAAATGCGTGCCGATCAGATCGCTGTCGTTGATCCAGCCGTCATAGACGTTCTTGCCGGACTGCATCTGGGTCTGAAGCTTTTCCACGACGTCGCCTTCCTGGATGACGTCGTGCTTGACCTTGATGCCGGTGATTTCGGTAAACGCCTTGGCCAGCGTCCGCGCCTCATATTCGTGCGTGGTGATGGTTTCCGAAACGATGTTGATCTCCATCCCCTTGAAGGGCTGCGCGGCCTTTTCGAACCACTGCAGTTCCTTCAGCTGGTCGGCCTTGGACAAGGTCGAGGGCTGGAACTCGCTGTCGATCCACCTCTGCGCGGTTGCGTCATCCGCAAACGCAGGCGAGACCAGAAGTGCCGAAGCCGCGATCAGCGCCGCGGCGCTGGTCATCGTCATAAAACGAGTCCTGGTCAAAGGACCTTGCCTTCTCTCTAAGCGTCGCATGTCGGTTCCTCCGTTGCAGTGACAAACTAACCTCAGGCCCGGGGTGCTTTCCGGATCTGCTCTTTTTCGCGTTACCTCAAACGGTGCGGAAGATCGCAACGGCCGAGGCAAGCGAAATCACGGTGGCGAGCCACAGGCTCGACAATTCAGTTCCCTCTTCTCCGATCGGCAGCGTCAGCAGCGAGTCGGTGCCGACAAACGCGATCCACAACAAGTGAATGACGGCGGCCACGATCAGCGAGATGAACAGCCGGTCGCCGCGCGTGGTCGGAATGCGCAGCACTCCGACGCGCTCGGCCTCGGGATAGGCGACCGCAAGCCAGGTCATGGTCGCAAGCGTCAAGGCGAGCAGCGCGAAGAAGATCGCGGTCGGCAACGTCCAGGCCATCCATGCGATGTTTTCCATCGGGCTCTCCTAGACTCGACCCAGCGCGAAACCGCGCGCGATGTAATTGCGGACGAACCAGATCACCAGCGCGCCGGGGATGATGGTCAGCACGCCGGCCGCGGCCAGCAGCCCCCAGTCCATCCCGGCAGCGGAAACCGTCCGTGTCATTGTGGCCGAAATCGGCTTGGCGTTGACGGAGGTCAACGTGCGCGCCAGCAGCAATTCGACCCACGAGAACATGAAGCAGAAGAAGGCGGCGACGCCGATGCCGCTGGCGATCAGCGGCACCAGGATCTTGACGAAGAATTTCGGGAACGAATAACCGTCGAGAAACGCCGTCTCGTCGATCTCGCGCGGCACGCTGGACACAAAACCTTCGAGGATCCACACCGCCAGCGGGACGTTGAACAGGCAATGCGCCAGCGCCACCGCCCATGGCGTATCGAACAGATTGAGCGCCGAATACAGGTTGAAGAACGGCAGCGCGAACACCGCCGGCGGCGCCATCCGGTTCGACAGCAGCCAGAAGAACAGATGCTTGTCGCCGAGGAAGTGGTAGCGCGAGAACGCGTAGGCCGCCGGCAGCGCGAACGAGATCGAGATAAAGGTGTTGATCAGCACATAGTTCAGCGAGTGGATGTAGCCGGAATACCAGCTCTCGTCGGTGAAGATGCGGATGTAATTGGCAAGCGTCGGCTGGTGCGGCCACAGCGTCATGGTCGAGACGATCTCGGTGTTGGTCTTGAAACTCATATTGACCAGCCAATAGATCGGCAGCAGCAGGAAGATCAGGAACGCGATCAGGATGATGCGGCGGCCGGGGATCGAGTGCATCACGCGGCTCCCTTTTCCGGCCGCTCGACGCCGACATTGGTCATGACGGTGTAGAAAACCCAGCACACGATGATGATGATCAGATTGTAGACGATCGACAGCGCCGCCGCCTTGCCAAGGTCGAACTGCCCGAGCGCGATCTTGACCAGTTCGATCGACACGAAGGTGGTGGAGTTGCCGGGCCCGCCACCGGTCACCACGAACGGTTCGGTGTAGATCATGAAACTATCCATGAAGCGCAGCAGCACCGCGATCAGCAGCACGCGATTCATCTTCGGCAGCTGGATGGCCCAAAATACCGCCCAGCGCGAGGCGCCGTCGATCTGCGCCGCCTGGTAATAGGCATCGGGAATCGATTTCAGTCCGGCGTAGCACAATAGCGCGACCAGGCTGGTCCAGTGCCATACATCCATCACGATGACGGTGGCCCAGGCGTCAAATTCGTTGGAGACGTAGTTGTAGTCGATCCCGAGGCTGTTGAGGACGTAGCCGAGCAGGCCGATGTCGGGCCGCCCGAAGATCTGCCAGATGGTGCCGACCACGTTCCACGGGATCAGCAGCGGCAGCGCGAGGATCACGAGGCAGGCAGCAACCCGCCAGCCTTCGCGCGGCATCGACAGCGCCACCAGGATGCCGAGCGGCACCTCGATCGCCAGGATGATCGCTGAGAAAGCGAGGTTGCGCCATAGCGAGGCCAGGAACCTGCCGCCGAGATCGGTGGAAGGATCGAGCAGTTCCTTGAACCAGCCGACGCCATTCCAGAAGAACTGGTTGTTTCCAAATGTGTCCTGCATCGAATAGTTCACGACCGTCATCAGCGGCAGAATCGCGGAGAAGGCGACGATCAAAAACACCGGCAGCACCAGGAACCAGGCCTTTTGGTTGATGGTCTTGTCCATCAGGCGGTCCCCTCGACGAGACGGCTGTCGGCATAGACATGCACGCGCGATGGATCGAATTTTAAGCCGGCCTGCGCATCGGGAATCGAAAATCCCGGCGGCACGCGCGCGGCGAATTTGACGTCGCCGATCCGCACCCGCGCAAAACTGACGCGGCCGAGGTCGTCGATCCTCTCGATATTGGCGCTCAGCAGATCCGGCGCGGGCGGAGCGACGACGACGAATTCCGGGCGCACCCCGACCTCGACCTTCGCGCCGGCCGGCAGGTGATCGTAAGCACGGTTCAGCGCGATTCTGTGCCCACTGATGCGCGCTTCGCGTCCCTTTACCTCCGCCGGCACGATATTCATGCCCGGCGAACCGATGAAATAGCCGACGAAGGTATGCTCAGGCTTGTCGAACAATTCGGCCGGGGTGCCGCTCTGCACCACGCGGCCGTCATGCATCACCACCACGGTGTCGGCGAAGGTCAGCGCCTCGGTCTGGTCGTGGGTGACGTAGATCATGGTGAGGTCAAGTTCGCGATGCAGCGCCTTCAACTTCGAGCGCAGCTGCCATTTCAATTCCGGATCGATCACCGTCAGCGGTTCGTCGAACAGCACCGCGGCGACGTCGGACCGCACCAGGCCGCGACCGAGCGAGATCTTCTGTTTGGCATCCGCGGTCAGCCGCGTCGCCTTGCGTCCAAGATATGGCGTCAGATCGAGCAGCCGCGCGATCTCCGCGACCCTCGCGTCGATCTCCGGCTTGGGCACGCCGCGGTTCTTCAGCGGGAATGCGAGATTTTCGCGGACCGTCATGGTGTCGTAGATCACCGGAAACTGGAACACTTGCGCGATATTGCGCTTCTGGGTTGACAGCGGTGTGATGTCCTTGCCGTCGAACAGGATGTTGCCGCGCGACGGCGTCACGATCCCCGAGATCAGATTGAGCAGCGTGGTCTTGCCGCAGCCCGACGGCCCCAGCAGCGCATAGGCGCCGCCCTGCCGCCAAGTCATCGAAATCGGCTTTAACGCATACGATTCCGGATCGGCTGAATTGCCGCCGTAGGAATGCGCGAGATCGACGAGGTCAATGCGGGCCATGTGCCATGTCCCTCACATCGAACCGGGCGCTGCGACCAGACGGCCGGCGGCGTCGAACACGAACAGGTCGGTGGGATCGAGCACCGCATCCAGTGTGTCGCCGGGCGCGAATTCATGCACGCCCTGCAGCACCGCTACCCAGTTGGAATCGCCGCGTCTCAGATGCACAAAACTTTCCGAGCCGGTGATCTCGGTGACCGACACCTCGGCGGAAAACGCGTGGCGGTCGGCGATGCCGTTCGCGACCTCAAGCTGGTGCGCGCGAAAACCGACGCGATAGGGGCCATCTCTCAAGCCGACGTAAAGCCCGCTCGCCGGTGCCTGCACGCCGCCGGCGTACTGAACCGAGCCGTTTTTCTTTTCGATGCCGACGATATTGAGGGGCGGATCGGAAAACACCTGCGCCACGCGAAGCGTGTCGGGATGGCGATAGACTTTCGAAGTATCGCCAGCCTGCAGTACTTCGCCTTCCCACATGCAGATGGTGCGGCCGCCGAGCAGCAATGCTTCAGACGGCTCGGTGGTGGCATAGACGAAGATCGCGCCCGAGGCCTCGAAGATGCGCGGCAGTTCGGTACGCAGCTCCTCGCGCAGCTTGTAGTCGAGGTTGGCGAGCGGCTCGTCCAGCAATACCAGGTCGGCACCCTTGACCAGTGCGCGCGCGATCGCGGTGCGCTGCTGCTGGCCGCCGGAGAGTTGCAGCGGCGTGCGATCGAGATATGGCTCCAGCTTGAGCAATTTTGCCGCCTCTTGCACCCGGCTCTCAATCTCGGCGCGGGGCTTGCCCTGTACGCGGAGCGGGGAAGCGATGTTTTCATACACGCTCAGCGACGGGTAATTGATGAACTGCTGGTACACCATCGCTACCGAGCGCTTGCGCACGTCGACGCCGGTGACATCCTTACCGTCGACCAGCACGCGGCCAGTGGTCGGCTTGTCGAGGCCAGCGAGCAGCCGCATGATCGAGGTCTTGCCGGACAGCGTCGGTCCCAGCAGCACGCTGAGCGTGCCGCGGTTCAGCGTCAACGACACGTCGCGAATGGTCGGGATGCCGTCGACCGCGCGGGTGACATGATCGAGCGTCACGCTCATGTCCGTCCTCCCGCTTCCAGCAAGGGACGTTGGGCCTGCGCGCGATGCGCCGATATCCAGGCGTCGATATCAGCGATTTCCTCCGCCGACAGCCGCAATCCCAGCTTGGATCGCCGCCACACGATGTCATCGGCCGTGCGGGCCCACTCGTTGGCCATCAGGTACCGGACTTCGCGCTCGGTCAACGTTGCGCCGAACGACTGGCCGAGATCGGCGAAGGATTTCGCGTTGCCCAGAACCTTGCTGGCGCGCGTACCGTAGGCATGCGCGAGGCGGCCGGCATGCGCCGGTAACAGAAACGGATATTGGCGCAGCAGTTCCGCGGTCAGCGCCGCAATCGCCGAGACGTCGAGGTCGCCGCCGGGCAGCGGCGATTTCGCGGTCCAGCCCTCGCGGGCTTTGGCGCTGCGCAAGTAAGGCGACAGCCGCTCCAGTGCCTCCTCGGCGAGGCGGCGATAGGTCGTGATCTTTCCGCCATAGATCGACAACAGCGGCGCGCCACCGGGGATGTCGAGTTCGAATACATAGTCGCGGGTGGCGGCCTTGGCCTCGCTGGCGCCGTCATCATAGAGCGGACGGACGCCCGCGTATGTCCACACCACGTCGGCGGGCTTCACCGGTCTCGCAAGATATTCGCTGACGGAATCGCAGAGATATTTTATCTCGTCTGGCGTTGCCTTCACCTGCGCGGGATCGCCGTCGTAGTCGCGGTCGGTGGTGCCGATGAGCGTAAAATCTTCCTGATAGGGGATGACAAAGACGATGCGGCCGTCGCCGTTCTGAAACATGTAGGCGCGATCGTGGTCGTAGAGTTTTCGCACCACGATATGAGAGCCCTGAACCAGACGCACCTTGGCCCGGGCATTGACGCCGGAGCCGGATGCCAGCACCTCCTCGACCCAGGGACCCGCGGCGTTGACGAGCGCGCGGGCCGAGATGGTCGAGCGCTCGCCGCTTGATCTGTCCTCGACGGTGACCTGCCAGACCCCGTCGGCCTGCCGGATCTGAACCGCGCGGGTGCGGGTGCGGATGTCGGCGCCGAGGTTGGCGGCGTCGCGCGCGGTCAGCACCACCAACCGGGCGTCGTCCACAAAACAGTCGGAATATTCAAATCCCTTGCTGTAGCGGCCGGCAACCAGCGGCCGCCCGACCTCGTCACGCGCAAGATCAAGCGTGCGCGTCGGCGGCAGCAGCTTCCGGCCGCCGATATGGTCGTACATAAACAGGCCGAGCCGCAGCAGCCATGCCGGGCGGAGACCCGCATGGTGCGGCAGCACGAATCGCAGCGGCCGGATGATGTGGGGGGCGATCTGCCAGAGGATTTCGCGCTCGATCAGCGCTTCGCGGACCAGCCTGAACTCGTAATATTCGAGATAGCGTAAGCCGCCATGCACCAATTTGGTCGACCACGACGAGGTACCGCTGGCCAAGTCGTTCATTTCGCACAGGAAAACGGAGTTTCCCCGGCCGGCCGCATCGCGGGCGATGCCGCAGCCATTGACGCCGCCGCCAATGATTGCGAGGTCGAAAACCTGACCCAAGGCCGCCCCCCTCATTCGTTTGTCGCCCGCGATCCCTGCAAACAGGACTCCCACCTGCTCGCTGGTTTTCAGATTCAGCGATTTGGCTTTCGTTTTGCGATTAAAGCACAACCAAAAGCGAAAGCAAATCGATTAAGGGAACAGCAGAGAACCCCTCCCTGGCGCGCCGAAGGAGCCGAGATTTCTCACTTCCGGGGGGTTATTGAGAAAATTCTACCGGGCCCGGATCGGCGTGACCGTGGACTCAATGTCCGCTTCGTCGGTCTCGTCGGCCTTGGGCATCGCCTCGATCACCGCGATGCCGCGGCTGTGGCAGATATTCGCCAGCCCGGCCGGCAAGGGCGCGTCGGTGACGAAGGTCTGGATCTGGCTCATGTGGGCGATGCGGACCGGGGCGGTGCGCCGCATCTTGGTGGAATCGGCGACCAGCATGACGCTGCGGGCGTTGGCGATGATGGCCTGCGCCGCCTGCACTTCGCGATAATCGAAATCGAGCAACGCGCCCTCCTCGTCGATCGCCGAGGCGCCGATGATGGCGTAATCGACCTTGAACTGGCTGATCAGGCTGACTGCGGTAGAGCCGATCAGGGCGCCGTCGGAGCGGCGCACGGTGCCGCCGGCAACGATCACTTCGATGCGGGGATGCCGGTACAGCTGCATCGCGACGTTGAGGTTGTTGGTGATGACCAGCAGGTCTTCGTGCGAGGTGAGCGCGCTGGCGACTTCTTCGGTGGTGGTGCCGATATTGATGAACAGCGAACAGCCGTTCGGGATCTGCGCCGCGGCGGCTGCACCGATCGCCTTCTTCTCGTCGGCGGCGACGAAGCGGCGGGCCTCGTAAGCGAGATTTTCGACCCCGGACGCGATGATCGCGCCGCCATGGATCCGCGTCAGGGTGCGTTGGTCGACAAGATCGTTGAGGTCCTTGCGGATGGTCTGCGCCGACACCTCGAAACGACGGGCGAGGTCTTCCACCATCACCCGCCCGAAGGCGCGGGCGAGGTTGAGAATTTCGGATTGGCGATGGCTTAAGCCCGGCATGACGGCACCTTGCGCGATACAGGGCGTATGGTGCTGCGGTTTGGCGATGGGGTCAACCTTGGCGCAGGCGGTAGCCCGGATGGAGCGTAGCGCAATCCGGGATCAGGTCCACTTTGCAAGAACCCCGGATTGCGCTTCGCTCCATCCGGGCTACGCAGCGCGTCAATCCGGCCGTATCATCTCGAACATGGCTTCCGGCCTGACCTCGAAGTAGTCGCCGCGGCGGCCGGCTCGCGCGATCGGGCGGGCCAGCGCGGTCTGGTAGACGCCGTCCTTGATGAAACGCTTGTCGATGTGGACCGCGACCACCTCGCCAAACGTCACCCAAGCCTGCGCCTCCTGGCCATCGGCGCCCTGTAGCCGGATGATCTGGGTCATCTTGCATTCGAACGATACCGGGCTTTCGGCCACCCGCGGCACGTTGACGATTCTGCCCGGCACCGCGGTGAGGCCGGCGATGTTGAACTCGCTCACGTCGTGCGGCACATGCGCGGCGGTGGCATTCATCTGCTGCGCCAGATCCATGGTCGCGAGATTCCAGACGAATTCTCCGGTGTCCTGGACGTTGACGACGCTGTCTTTCCAGGAGGTCGATGAAAACCCGACGATCGGCGGATGGTAGCAAAAACCGTTGAAGAAGCTGTAGGGCGCGAGGTTGACGTTGCCCTTGCTGTCGCGCGAGGAGATCCACCCGATCGGGCGCGGGGCGACGATCGCATTGAAGGGATCGTGGCGCAGGCCGTGGCCGTTCTTGGGCTCGTAGAAATGCAGGTCCTTTGGGCTTGACGCGTCCACGCTGAAGTCTCTCGGTTGATTGCGAGTTATCTGTCGGTCTTCGGCGCAAGCCCCGCCAGCACGAAATCGATCATCTGGTCGATCGACGGCCCCGGCTTATCGACGCATTGCGCGATCATCTGCGGATGGAAGAAGCGCATCATCGCAGTACAGGTGCACATCGCCGCCAGCGGCACGTCCGGCGCCTCGAATTCGCCTGATGCCGCGCCCTGCGCGATGACCTCGGCGATGGTGCCGGTGATCAGCTCCATATGCGCGACGCAAACGTTCCAGCTCTCCTGCATGGCAATCTCGACCATTTCATGCAGCTTGGAGTCGCCGATATAACGTTCGGAATTCATTCGGTTGATGGTGATGATCAATTCACGGAGCCGCCGCGCCGCCGGCCCCGGCGCCGACGCGATGGCCTGCGCGGCGGCCTCGACCTCGCCCATCAAGCCGCGCGCGACGCCTTCGTGGATCGCCTTCTTGGAATCGAAGAAGCGGTAGACATTGGCCGGGCTCATCCGCAGCACTTTGGCGATGTCGGCCACGGTGGTCTTCTGATAGCCGATTTCGCGGAACAGACGCTCCGCCACCACGAGAATCCGCTCTCGCGTGCCGGCTTCGATATTGTCCGCAACTATCGTCATGACACGCTCAATGTTCAATTATTCCGCTGCTTCGGCAAGCGGAAATGCAGGTTGTTGGGATTCGCTGTGATGCTGCGGCGCAAGCTTAACGTGCTCAGAGCCGCTTTGTTCAAGGCTTTTGCGGAACCAGAGCGCGTAGAGGCCCGGCAGATACAATAGCGTCAGGAAGGTCGCGACGAACAACCCGCCCATGATGGTGATCGCCATCGGGCCCCAGAACGCCGAGCGCGACAGCGGGATCATCGCCAGAATCGCGGCCAGCGCCGTCAGCACCACCGGGCGAGCGCGGCGGACCGTGGCTTCCACGATCGCCTCCTTGCGGGTCAGGCCGTGGGCGACATCGGTCTCGATCTGGTCGACCAGGATCACCGCGTTGCGCATGATCATGCCGGCCAGCGCGATCAGGCCGAGCAGCGCCACGAAGCCGAACGGCTGGTTGGCGACGTTGAGCCCCAGGGAGGCGCCGATGATGCCAAGCGGCGCGGTCAAAAATACCAGCAGCAATCGTGAAAAACTTTGCAGCTGCACCATCAGCAGCGTCAGCATGACGATGACCATCAGCGGAAACAGCACGAAGATCGAGGCGTTGCCCTTGGCGGATTCCTCGAACGCGCCGCCGGCCTCGATGCGATAGGCCGGCTGCAGGCCGTCGCGGATTTCCTGCAGTTTCGGCCAGATCTGGTTGGTGACCTCCGGCGGCTGCACGCCGTCGACCACGTCGCCGCGCACGGTGATCGCCATGTCTCGGTTGCGCCGCCACAGGATCGGTTCTTCGTGGGCGTATTCGATTTTCGCGACCTGGGTCAGGGGCACCGCAACGCCGTTGCGGGAGGTGACGGTGAGGTCGCCGACACGGCCGAGGTCGAGCCGTTCTGAGGGCACCGCGCGGGCGACCACGCCGACCTTCTCGATACCGTCGCGCACGGTCGTCACCGGGGCGCCGGAGATCAGCATGCTCAAGGCCTGCGAGACGTCCTGCGGGGTCAGACCGAGCGCGCGGGCACGGTCCTGATCGACAACAAGCTTCAGATACGGCGACTGTTCGTTCCAGTCGAGCTGCGGGTCTTTTACATTAGGATTTTGCCGCACCACGTCGCGTACCTTATAGGCGATGTCGCGCACGGTGTTGGCGTCCGGGCCGATCACCCGGAACTGGACCGGGAAGCCGACCGGCGGGCCGAAATTGAAGCGGTCGACGCGGACGCGGGCTTCGTTCAGCGTGCCGTCATTGACCGCGCCTTCGATCCGCGCCTTGATGCGCTCGCGCGCCTCGACGTTCTTCGCCACGATCACGATTTCGGCGAAGGCTTCGTTCGGCAGTTGCGGATTGAGGCCGAGCCAGAACCGCGGCGAGCCTTGACCGACGTAAGCCGTGTAGGTCGAGATATCGCCGTCGTCCTTCAGCAGCGCCTCCGCCTTCTTGACGGCCTTTTCGGTGACGTTGAAGGCGGTGCCTTCGGGCAGACGCAGTTGCAGGAACAGTTCGGGCCGCTCGGACAGCGGGAAGAACTGCTGCTGCACATGGCCGAAGCCGACGAAGGAGAGCGCGAAGATCCCCACCGTGGCGGCGACCACCTTGATGCGATGCTCGACGCACCACGCGATCATGCTGCGCAGGATGCGATAGACGCGCGTCTCGTAGACCGCGTGCGGATCGTGGTTGTGGTGGACGGTGATGTTCGGCAGCAGCTTGACGCCGATATAGGGCGTAAAGATCACCGCGACAAACCAGGAGGCGACCAGCGCGATCGCCACGATCCAGAAGATGCCGCCGGCATATTCGCCGACCGCCGAATTGGCAAAGCCGATGGGGAGGAAGCCCGCCGCGGTGACCAGCGTGCCGGTCAGCATCGGAAACGCGGTGGATTCCCATGCGAACGCCGCGGCGCGGGCGCGGTCCCAGCCCTGCTCCATTTTCACCACCATCATCTCAACCGCGATAATGGCGTCATCGACCAGTAGTCCGAGCGCGATGATCAGGGCGCCCAGCGTGATGCGATGCAGGTCCAGCGACATCGCATTCATCACGATGAAGACGATCGCCAGCACCAGCGGCACCGACAGCGCCACCACGATGCCGGTACGCCAGCCCAGGGCCACGAAAGAGACGAACAGCACGATCGCCAGCGCTTCGATGAAGGAATGCACGAATTCGCCGACGGCATGCTCGACCACCTTGGGCTGGTCGGCGATCTGCTCGATATTGATACCCTGCGGCACGGCGGCCATGAATTCGTTGGTTGCCTTCTGCACGTCCTTGCCGAGTTCGAGGATATTGGCGCCCTTGGCGGTGACGACGCCGATGCCGAGCGCGGGCTTGCCCTGCTGGCGCACCTTGAAGGTCGGCGGATCGACATAGCCGTGGGCGACGGTGGCGATGTCGCCCAAGCGAAATACCCGCCCGTTGCTTTCGACCGGCGTTTCCGCGACCGCCTTGGCGCCGTCGAGCGCGCCGGTGACGCGTAGCGGCACGCGCTGCGACGAGGTTTCCACCGTTCCGGCCGGCACGACATTGTTCTGCCTGGCAAGCGAATCGAACAGCGTCTGCGGCGTGATACCGAGCGTCGCCAGTTTGGCATGCGAGAATTCGACGAAGATGCGTTCGTCCTGGGTGCCGTAAAGATCGACCTTGGTGACGCCCGGCACTTTCAGCAGTTTCTGGCGCAGGCCTTCGGCCGTCTTTTTCAGCTGCGCGTAGTCGGCGCCGTCGCCGGTCATCATATAGAGAATGGAATCGACGTCGGAGAATTCGTCGTTGACCACGGGGCCGAGCAGGCCTGCGGGCAACTGGCCCTGCACGTCGGCGAGCTTTTTGCGCAACAGATAAAACAGATACGGCACCTCCTTCGGCGAGGTCGAGTCCTTGAAGGTGACCTGCATTGCCGTAAAAGCCGGTTTCGAATAGGTCTGCACCTTCTCGAAATTCGGCAGTTCCTGCAGCTTCTTCTCGATGGGATCGGCGACCTGGGTCTGCATTTCGGCGGCCGTCGCACCTGGCCAGATCGCCGAGACGTTGACGACCTTGACGGTGAAGAACGGATCCTCGGCACGGCCGAGCCGCTGATAGGAGAAGAAGCCAGCCGCGCTCAGCGCAACGACCAGAAACAGAATCAGCGCGGGATGGCTGACCGCCCAGGCTGAGAGATTAAAGCGCTTCATCGCGACTCTCCTATTCTTTCGTCATTGCGAGGAGCACTTGCGACGAAGCAATCCGTCTGTGCTCGTTGCTCTGGATTGCTTCGCTCGCTGGCAATGACCGAGTTGGTTAGAACGAAAGAGACGACACGACCCGCACCTTCTGGGCCGTATCGAGTTTCTGCACGCCGAGCACGACGACTTTCGCGCCTTCGTCGACGCCACCGGCGATGACGACGTCGTTGCTCTCGTAGGATTTCACGGTGACCGGCTTCAGTCTCACGTCGCCCGATGCGTCGACGACATAAAGCGAGGGATCGCCGCCTTGCGTAAACAGCGCCGACAGCGGCACCCGCGCGACGCGCTCGGTCAAGGGATCGGCCAGCGTCAGCGTTGCGGTCATGCCGAGCGACACCGTGTCGCCGGCATCGGACAGCGAGAATTTTGCCAGATAGGTGCGCGTTGCGGGATCCGCCGCGGGCGCGATCTCGCGCAGTTTTGCGGCGTATTTCTTGTTCGGTTCCGACCACAGCGTCACCGACGCCGTACCATCCTTCGCGCGCCCGACCAGAGTTTCGGGTATTGCGACCACGGCTTCTTTCTCGGCGAAGCGCGCGATGCGGATGGCGGTCTGCCCGGACGCAACGACTTGTCCGGCGTCGATCAGCGTCGCGGTGACGACGCCGCGGGTATCGGCGACCAAGGTAGCGTAGGACAGGCTGTTCCTGGTCAGCTCAACCGAACGTTCGGCGCGATTGAGGCGTGCGCGCGCTTCGTCGGCGGCGGCCCTCGCCTGATCCATCTGCGCATCAGTGGTCCAGCCCTTTGCGCGCAAGTCCTTGGCGCGCGTCTCGGAGGCGGCGGCTTGCGCCAGCACGCCGGTCGCGGCGGAAAATTCGGCCTGGGCCTGTTCGGCCTGCAGTTTCAGATCGACTTCATCCAGCGTGGCGAGCGGCTGGCCGACATCGACGGTCTGGCCGACCTCGACCAGGCGTTTTGCGACCTTGCCCGGCACCCGAAAACCCATGTCGGTTTCGATCCGAGGCTTGATGGTGCCGACGAAGCTGCGCTCTGGAGATTCGGCCTCGTAATGGACGGTGGCAACCAGAACCGGCCGGCCGGGGGCCGATTTTTCCGTGACCTTGTCGTTGCAACCGACCAGCACGACCGCCAGAAACGCAAGGCTCGCACCGGTTAGAAGCTTGTAATAATTGGCGAAAATCGAACGAACGAACATGACCGACTTCCCTCGACTGAACGTGAGGGAAGTGTGGATTATTTACTGACGATTGTCAACATTCGTCAGTGATCAGGATTCCGTGAAGGTTCTTGCCTGCCTTCGCCGGGACGTCCCAGGGGCTATTTGCCTACCCCGCCCGCGAATTCCGCCTTGGTCTCGTGCCCGCCCAAAAATACCAGCAACCCGCCGATCAGCGGCAGCACCGCGAGCACCAAAAGCCCCGTCGACGTGCTTCCCGTTGTGTCCTTGACCCAGCCGATCAGATAGGGCCCGCCAAAACCGGCGAGGTTGCCGATCGAATTGATCAGCGCGATAGCGCCGGCGGCGGCGGTGCCGGACAGCCAAGCGGTCGGCAGCGTCCAGAAGGTGCCGAAGGTGCAGAAGATGCCGATCGCGGCGACAATGAGCGCAATCATGGTGACCGTCGGATCGGTGACGAGGCCCGAGACGCCGAGGCCCAGGGCGGTCACGAACAGCCCGAGCGCGACGTGCCAGACCCGCTCGCGCGTGGCATCGGAATGCCGCGCCCACAGGATCATCGCAATCGTTCCGAACAGATACGGGATCGCGGTGACGAAGCCGGTCTGCACATTGGAGAAGCCGAATGCCTTGACGATCTGCGGCAGCCAGAACTGCATGCCATAGAGCGCGCCGACGAATCCGAAATAGATCAGGCTCAGCGTGATGACCTTCGGCGAGCTCAGCGCCTGCCCCAGCGTCAGATGCACCGCCTTCTGCTTGGCGGCGTTTTCCGCGGCAAGCCGCGCCGAAAGCCAGGCCTTCTGCTCGGCCGAGAGCCAGGCAGCCTTCTCCGGCCGGTCGGTGAGATAGAACCAGGTGACGATACCCAGCAGCACCGAAGGGACGCCCTCGATGATGAACAGCCACTGCCAGCCTTTCAGGCTCATCACTCCGTCAAGTCCGAGCAGCAGCCCGGAGATCGGCGCGCCGATCACGGTGGAGACGGGAACGGCGATGGCGAAGGCCGCGATGAAGCGCGCGCGATATTCGGCCGGATACCAGTAAGTCAGATACAGGATGATGCCGGGAAAGAATCCGGCCTCGGCGACGCCGAGCAGGAAGCGCAGGATGTAAAAACTCCAGGTCCCCGCAACCATCGCCATCAGCGCCGAGATGATGCCCCAGGTCACCATGATGCGCGCGATCCAGCGGCTGGCGCCGAACTTCTCCAGCGCCAGATTGCTCGGCACCTCGAACAGAAAATAGCCGATGAAGAAAATCCCCGCGCCCCACGCGAACACGATCGGCGAGAATTTCAGCTCGGCATTCATGGTCAGCGCCGCGAAGCCGAGATTGACGCGGTCCAGATAGGAGAAGAAATACGCCAGCATCAGAAACGGAATAAGCCGCCACGAGATCGCGCGGATGGTGGAGGTTTCGACGGCGGATTTGGTGGAGATGGCGGCAGGAGCGGCGGCGGTCGACATCAATGTTTCTTTCCGATTTGACATCTGGATGTTGCTGTTGGCATGTGCTGTTAGCATTCTTGCGGGCGACACCGTCATCGAGTTTGCGCAGAGCCGCATTCTCAAAATGAAAGACACCCGCATGGCTGAACCGCAGATCCGCTTCGACGACGGCGCCGGCTATGAGCGGATGATGGGCAAATGGAGCCGCATTGCCGGCGAGGTATTTCTCGATTGGGTGAAGCCGCCTTCCGGCCTGCGCTGGATCGACGTCGGATGCGGCAACGGCGCGTTCACCGAACTCTTGGCCGAGCGCTGCCGGCCTTCGCAAATCCAGGGCGTCGATCCCTCGGAGGCGCAGCTTGCCTTTGCGCGCTCGCGCCACAGCGCCGGTATCGCGCATTTCCGCCAGGGCGATGCGATGGCGCTGCCGTTTCCCGACAACAGTTTTGACGCGGCCGTGATGGCGCTGGTGATCTTCTTCGTGCCCGAACCGCCGGCCGGCGTCGCCGAGATGGCGCGTGTGGTCCGCCCCGGTGGGCTCGTCACAAGCTATGCCTGGGACATCGAAGGCGGCGGATTTCCGCACGAGCCGCTATTGGCCGAGATGCGCGCCATGGGACTTCCGCCGCTCCGGCCGCCGAGTTTTGCCGCCTCGCGCATGGAAAACCTGCGCACCCTGTGGAGCGGCGCAGGCCTCGATCGAATCGAGACGCGCGAGATTGCCGTGCAGCGGACGTTTGAAGATTTCGACGACTACTGGAGCGCGGCGCTGCTCGGCGCAAGCATCAAGGCAACCGTGGCAACGATGACGGCGGACCAACTCGGCGAGTTGAAGGAAAAGGTTCGGACCCAGCTCGGCGCGGATCACGGCAAGCCGGTCACCCTCGACGCCCGCGCCAACGCGATTATGGGCGGGGTGCCGGACTGAGTCCGGTACCCGCCGAAGGCATCGCGCGTGCCTTAGCGATTCCTCGCGACTTTCCTGGCCTTCTTCCTGCCGGCCTTCTTCTTTTTGGCGGCGCTTTTCCGCGTTTTCGTCCTTGATGCCCGCTTCTTCGGGGTCTTCTTGCGGGAGGTTTTTTTCTTTGAAGTTTTTCTGGCAGCCTTCCTGGCAGCTTTTTTCGACGCCTTCTTTTTCCCCCTCCTCGCCTTCTTTGCTTTCTTCGAAGTCTTCTTGCCCTTGCCCTTCGGCGCTGCATCCGCGGGAAAGAAATCGCCCGGCACGAGGATGGCGCCCCTGCGCCGGGTGATGGCAAATTTCGGCACCCGCGCGGCCAGCGGTTCGCCCTCGGAAACCCAGAACTGGCGTTCCAGGCCCGCCATGCTGCCGGGATCGAAATAGCGGTCCTGCCAGGTGTCGTTCGGCTCGTTGTGCTTCCAGCTGACGACCTGGTTGAAGTAATCGGCAGGCCGGAAATTCTTCTTTTGATCCCTTTCGCCGCCGGCTTTCAGCCACGCATCGTTGGCGAGCTTCTGCGCCTTCTGCATCTGGTAATATCGCCAACGATAGTGGCTGTAGATATCGAACACATGGGTGGCGTAGGCCTGCGCGATGCGCCGGTCACCGCGCAGGATCAGCAGGTTCTCGTCGTTGTTGTGCGAAGCGCGGTAGCCGAGATTGTGGCTGCCGGTGGCGACGACGCATTTGCTGGGCGAGAACGGGTCGATCACCACGATCTTGTCGTGGACGATCGCATTGCCGAACTTGTAGAACTCCTTTTCCCACTCGGCAAAGCCATCGAGAATTCCGGCGGGCGCGATCACGTCGGCGTCCTCGTCGGGGTCGCGGAAGCGCATGAACTCTTCCGCCTCGAGCTGGTCGCTGATCACCCCGCGCACCAGCAATCCGGGTTTTTTCTCCGAAACTCCCGACATGAATTTGACGATCGTCGAGATTTCCGAACCGGCGCCGCCGGGCTGGAAGCAGAGGAACATCACGGCCTGCTCGGCCCGTTCGCAATAGCCGAACAGTTCGGCCAGATCCGGCGGCAGCTTGGCCGGCTTTTTCACGAGCCTCGGCATGTTAGGCGAGAACCACACCCGGGCGGTCGGACCGCCGGTTATCGAAATCTCCGGCCGCGCCTTGGCGTCGCTGTCGCGCAGCATCGCGCCCTGGATTTTCTTCATCGGCGCGGGCTCGGCCGGGATCCCGGCGGTCTCGGCATCGTCCTTGAGCTCGTGCCAGTAGGCGAGGTACTGCTTGGCGAGGTCCGCGGATTCGATGATGATGCAGTTGTTGGTCTGCGTGCAAAGCCCGGTCGCGGTCCAGTTGGTGCTTCCGCTCAACACCGCCTTCGGCTCGTCGTCGGGTCCGACATAAACCACGAACTTGTTGTGGCCGATCTGGCCTTTCGGCATGTAACGCCTGATCAGCGGCTTGCCGCTCAGCGCCTCGGCCGCCTTGGCGTTGCCCTTGTCGTAAGGCCCGTCATCGCCGGTGCCGTTGTTCGACAGGATGACCTCGAGCTTGTCCAGCGACGACAAGGCGCCCAGCAGCTGATCGTCGGTGAACTCGTAAAGCGACGCATAGCACTTGCCGCCTTCCTTTTTTGCGCGCTCGATGATCGACAGCAGCCCCTCGAGCAACTGCCCGGTCAGTTCGAGCCTGATCTTGTCGCCCTCGGCCTCGATGTGAGGCTGCAGCGCAGCCGGTGTCGGCTGCTTGCCTTCGGCGCTCAGCGCGCGCGACAGATGCTGCGTCGAAAGAATGCCGCGGTTGAAGTACACGCGGATGTTGCCGTAGGTGTCGGTCGCCGTCACGGCCGGGGTGATCATGGGCCTGAAATTGGGCACCGGCTGCGGATCGCTGGCCGGGCCCTGCATCGGCACGATCTTGTAGCGAACCGCGGTGCCGCGCTCGGGCGCGAGATCGCGCCAGCGGAAGGCGGCGATGGGTTGCTGCGTGGTCGGCTTCGCGATCCAGTCCTTTCCGTCGCCCTCCTCGAACCCGACATGCGACGTCAGCGGCACTTCGGGCACATCGGCGTCGGCCGGGATGCGGAACACAGCGAAGCCGAGGCAGCCCGGCAGCTTTTCGTCGATGCTCCACCCGACCTGCACCACATCGTTATTCGCATATGCAATCGCCTTCGCGGCCATGGCCGTTCCCCCCACTGAACAACGTCATCTCTAACAATTGCGGACCATGCGGGCAATCTCCAGTTGTCCGTGCGGCCGACCGCAGAGAGCTACCGATTGCGCCCTTGATGACCGACGCTGGTCGTTCGGTTCGGCTCAGCTCGCGGACCTTAGGACATCTTGTAGGACGGATTGGCGATGCATTCGCCGAAACGGATGCGCGATAGCCCGGGTCAGCCAACAAGTTCCTATTTATCCTTTGTTTGGACTCCACTAAATTAGGGCTAGCAGACCTCGGCGGGGGCCATTCATGCCAGACTCTGAGACGCAGCCGAATACGGTCGGAAACCCGGGTATTGCGGAGACCGCTCGCGCGACCGATACCCACGCCGACTACAGCCTGCGAGCGAGCGGCAGGACGTATGTCGAACGAGCCCGAGAGGCCCAAGCGATCGTCGACCGGATCAAGACAAGTTCGGGATCGGTGATCGGCATAGCCGGCGTGCGCGGTGCCGGAAAATCCAGCCTTGCGAAAAAGGTCTTGGGCGAATGCGATGACGCGGGCTTTTTCACGCTGATGATCCCGTCACCGACCGAATCCGAGCCCAAGGATTTCCTGCTTGCGACCTTTCAACGTATTGCCGAACACGCCACTGAAAAAGTTCAAACCATCATCGAGGGCGCAGAAAGCCTCGCGGAGCTCGGCGACCGTCAGGCCCACCATCTGCGCCGGCAAATCCGGATGATCTTCGGCGGCCTTGCGCTGCTGTGTGTCGTTGGCGGTGCTGCCGATATTTGGTGGAACAAAATCCAGGTAGATGCCCGAAACCTCGAGCTATCGAAAGACTTGAATGCCAAGCAGGAAGCGTTGACCGAGGAACGGCAGCGCCGCGGCAGGCCGGCTGCTCCTGTAATTCCACCATCGAAGGACCAGGCTTCGAGCGCCCCATCGCACGAATATCCGCAGGAGGAAATTGCGAATCTGGATAAAGACAGTTTGCAGAATTTCAGAGCGCGGCTACCAGGCGTTAAAGACAGCGCAGGTCTTGATGACATCAGTAGCGCCCTGTCTCATAAACTCGACTTGCTCAGACGCTCATCTCCTTTCGACGCAAAACAATTGATGGGTTGGGCAATCGGCGCCCTGGTTTGCCTCGCGTTATTCGCCGGATTTATATATAGCCTGAGAGTATCTAGAAAACTGCGTATCCTCAGAGAGAATAAAATCGAGGTCGGCCTGTTGTCAAAGTGCCGAACTTTCATGGAGCTGATACGATATCAAAGCATCGTTGCATCGGGCGCCGAATATACGATAGCGCCGAAGTTTCTTTCGTTCTTTTCTGCGAAATTCGGCAGCATGAAACAGCTGAAAGACCGTCCGCTTTCATTGCCGGGACTGACGGCGACCTGTGGCGAGTTTCTTCAAGACGTTGCAGAAGTGTTCTCCGGCAAGGTCGTTATCTGTATCGACGAGCTTGACAAGATAACGAACGTTGCGGACCTTTTTAAGCTATTGAAAGGGATCAAGGGAATCCTCGGCCAGGAGAACTCGCATTTCATCCTGACCGTGTCCGAAGACGCCATGGCGTTCTTCAACGAGCGGCTGAGCCGCGAGCGGAGTCTCGTGGAAAGCTCGTTCGAAGAAATCGTCTACCTCGACCGCCTGAACCGCGACGTAGCGAACAGGCTCATCCGCCAGTCGCTCGGCGTGAGCGAGGGCAACTCTGAAAATTTCCTGCGCAACTGCACCGTGCAATGGCTGTTCGCCGGCGGAATTCCCCGCGAGATCAAGCGAAACCTTTTTACGTCTTTCAGCCAGAACATATCAATGCACGATAATTCGTCCGTTGAACTCTGGCGAGTGCTTTACCTTCGCATGCTGAATTCGATGCTGGCGATGAGCACGCCGAAAGAAGCTGGCGGGATGGAAGATCAGTACAAATTCCTGATCTGCATCGAAACGCTGATCGGCCGAGTGGAAGCGCTGCCAAAAACTCCCGATTTCCGCAGCTTTGCGCGCGAAGTTCTGCGGATCTTTCGGATACACTTCGGTTCCATGTTCCGGCCGCTTTTGGATGGCCGTCAAGCCAACCCCGCCCGGGCCAGCGCACAAAACCGCAGGTCCGAAACCGTCACCTCCTCCGTTTACTTTGCACAACTGGTCGAGGCCCTGGTCGGCGCGATCATTCTGGCCATTGCAAACAACGACCTTACCGAAGAAGATAACGACGCTCGACAGCTCGACATTCTGATCTACGTCTACAAGTATGTGCCGATCAATCCCCAGTATGCCTTCTATGGATTGAATCGGTTTCTCCAGACCAAGCTGAAGACGCTCGAAATAGATCTGAACGATCTGGTTGCGGAGCCACCGACGTCAAGACTGGCGGTACTCTGACGGCCTCTTTGACCGGTAAGGATGCGATCGCTGACACCGGTCCATCCTGTGCCGTCGTTCGGATAGAACACACCTCACCGTATCAGGGTTGAGGCCGGTTCTCTAATCGCCATCGGCCGCGTATCACGACGCCGGCTTGCCCTCATAGGCCTGCTTCAGCGCGGCGATGTCGAGCTTGACCATCCCCATCATCGCCTGCATCGCGCGCTGCGCGCCCGCCCGGTCGGGACCGGCGAGATATTTCGGAAGCGCTGATGGCACGATCTGCCAGGATACGCCAAAACGGTCCTTCAGCCAGCCGCAGCGCTCGACCGAACCGCCTTGCGACAGCGCATCCCAATAGCAGTCGACCTCGGCCTGATCGGCGCAGTCGATCTTGAACGAGACGGCGTGGGTGAAATCGAACGCCTTGCCGCCGTTCAGCGCCATGAAGCGCTGGCCGGCCAAGGTGAACTCCACCACCAAGACGGAGCCCGCCCTGCCGGCGGGGCTGTCGACAGTGTTCTTCTGGATGTGTTCGATTTTCGAATCCGGCAGCAGCGAGACGTAGAACCTCGCGGCTTCCTCGGCCGCGCCGTCAAACCACAGGCAGGGGGAGATTTTCGACATCGGTGAATTCCTTTCGACGTTTGAACTGGACCGCAGGACGAACGGCGAAAACCGTTTCCGACATCGGATTGGACATATTTTTGACGGAAAAGTTTCGGGGTGGCCGGAAGACGCGGACGTAATGCCGCAGGCGCCGCCTTGCAACGCCGTCATAATTGTCGTTGATTGGCGCGGCACCTATCGGCTCCGTCCGTCCCGCTTAATTGCGCGTTTCGGGCCGCAAACAACAAACATTTGGCCCGCCAATCAACCGCGGGCCGCATCCGAAGAGGAATTCGATGTTGCAGGGCAAACGTTTGATCCTGGCACTCGCGGCGGCTGCGATCTTCGCAAGTCCCACACTGGCGCAGGAATATCCTACCAAGCCGATCACGCTGATCGTGCCGTGGCCCGCGGGGGGATCGACCGACATTTCGATGCGCGCGATCGCCGACAGCGCGTCGAAATTCATCGGCCAGCCGATCGTCATCGACAACAAGGCCGGCGGCGGCGGAACCGTCGGTCCCGCCACCATGGCGGCCGCGGCAAAACCCGACGGCTACACCATCGCGCAGTTACCCATCACCGTCTTCCGCCTGCCGCTGATGCAGGAGGTGTCGTGGGATCCCGCAAAAGACTTCAGCTACATCATTCATCTCACCGGCTATACGTTCGGCGTCACCACCAACGCCGAGTCGCAATTCAAGAGCTGGAAGGACGTGGTCGATTACGCCAAACAAAATCCCGGCAAGGTAACCTATGCGACGCCCGGTACGGGCACGTCGCTGCATATCGGCATGGAGCAGATCGCAGCAATGGCCGGCGTCAAGCTGACCCAGGTGCCGTTCAAAGGCGGCGCGGAGACCAATGCGGCGGTGCTCGGGCAGCACACCATGCTGCAGGCCGATTCCACCGGCTGGCGGCCGCTGGTCGATGCCGGCAAGCTGCGCCTGTTGATGGTGTGGACCGCAGTGCGCTCGCCGAATTTCCCGGACGTGCCGACGCTGAAGGAACTCGGCTATCCGATGGTCTACGACTCGCCGTTCGGCATCGGCGGCCCCAAGGGCATGGACCCGAAGATCGTCGCCAAGATTCACGACGCCTTCAAGAAGGCGATCGAAGACCCCGCCGTGATCGCGACATTAGCCAAATACGACATGGTGCCGAACTACAAGAGCACCGAGGACTACAAGAAATTCGTTGTCGAGATCACTGAGTCCGAGCGCAAGGTGATCGATACGCTGGGGCTGGCGAAGAAGACGAATTAGTTCGACAACACACCACACGTCGTCCCGGCGAACGCCGGGACCCATAACCACCGGTGTCGATAATTATGCTCGTCTTCCACCGCGCGCATCACAACGCTCCGCGTTTATGGGTCCCGGCGTTCGCCGGGACGTCGCCGGTGGTGTTGCGCGACTGCGCGTTCGAAAGCAGGACGAATGCCTGAAAAATCCAACCCGCACCTCCGCCTTAACAATTCCGAACTGTGGGGCGGGCTGATCGGGCTCGCGCTCGGCATCTTCGTGATCCGCTCCGGCATCAAGCTCAAGCTCGGCACCATCAACGATCCCGGTTCCGGCTACGTGCTGTTCTATACCGGCATCCTGATGTGCCTGTTCGCGCTGACCATCATCGCCTCCGCGGTCACCGAGGGGGGGCCCAGCTTCGGCTCGCGCTGGGAGGGCGCGCGCTGGACGAGGCCGCTGATCTTGATCGCATGCCTCACCGCGTTTTCGTTTGCGCTGGAGCCGCTCGGCTTCCTGCTGTCCGCGATCCCGCTGATGCTGCTGCTGCTCCGCGCAATCGATCCGGTGCGCTGGACCCTGGCACTTCCGCTCGCGGTGCTCGCTCCGCTCGGCGTGTGGTGGGTGCTCAAGCACGCGCTGCTGATCCAGCTGCCGTCGGGCATTTTCGAAATCGGCTGACGGGGAACCATGGACACCCTCGTCAACGTCATGCACGGTTTCGGGGTCGCGCTACTGCCGGTCAATATCCTGTATTGCTTCATCGGCGTGTTCATTGGCACCCTGGTCGGCGTGCTGCCGGGCATCGGCCCGATCTCGGCGATGTCGCTGCTGCTGCCCGTGACGCTGTCGGGAACGCCGGAGTCCGGCATCATCATGATGGCGGGCATCTATTACGGCTCGATGTATGGCGGCTCGACCACCTCGATCCTGGTCAATATTCCGGGCGAAGCGGCCTCGGTCGTGACCTGCATCGACGGCCATCAGATGGCGAAACAGGGCCGCGCGGGACCAGCGCTCGGCATCTCGGCGCTCGGCTCATTCATCGCCGGCACCTTCTCCCTGCTCGCCTTGATGCTGGTGGCGCCGTCGCTCGCCAGCGTCGCGATCGCGTTCGGGCCGGCGGAATATTTCAGCCTGATGGTGCTTGGCCTCGTGGTGCTGACCTTCCTCACCCAGGGATCGATGGCGAAGGCGCTGTTGATGGCGTGTATCGGCATCGTGCTCGGCCTGATCGGGCTCGACAGCATCACCGCGCAGCCGCGGCTGACGTTTGGGCGCATGGAGTTGATCGACGGCATTGGGCTGGTGCCGGTGGTGATGGGGCTGTTCGGCGTCGCCGAGGTGCTGCTCAACACCGAACAGGTCATCAAGCGCGACATCATCAACGCGAAGATCACGCAGCTATTGCCGAACAAGGCCGACTGGAAAGTCAGTGCCAGGCCGATCGGCCGCGGTACGCTGCTTGGGTTCTTCCTTGGCATTCTTCCGGGCGGCGGCGCCGTGGTCGCCTCGTTCGCGTCCTATGCGCTGGAGAAACGGCTGTCGAAAACGCCGGAACGCTTCGGCCATGGCGCCATCGAGGGCGTCGCCGGGCCCGAGTCCGCGAACAATGCGGCGGCGGGCGGCGCGTTCATTCCGCTGATGACGCTCGGGATTCCTCCCAACGTCGTGATGGCGCTCTTGCTCGGCGCCTTCGTCATTCACGGGCTGCAGCCCGGGCCGCTGCTGATCACGCAAAATCCGGGACTGTTCTGGGGCATCGTCGCCAGCATGTATATCGGCAACCTGATGCTGCTGGTTCTCAACCTGCCGCTGATCGGGATGTGGGTTCAGCTGCTGAAGCTGCCATACAACATCCTGTTCCCGCTGATCATCCTGTTCACCATCATCGGGGTCTATTGCTCGAGCAACAATGTGTTCGACGTCTACGTCATGATCGCATTCGGTGTGATCGGCTATTTCATGCGCAAGCTCGGCTACGAGCCGGCGCCGCTGGTGCTGGCGTTTGTGCTGGGGCCGATGCTGGAGAACAATTTGCGCAAGTCGCTGATCCTCTCGCAGGGCGACCTCTGGACTTTTGTCGAGCGTCCGATCTCGGCAACCTGCCTTGCCTTCGCCTTGGTATTACTGATCGGCCCGCTGCTGCCCTCGCTGCGCAAGAAGCGCGAGTTGGTCGCGCTGGACGAGGGGGCGTAACCACGTCGTCCCGGCGAACGCCGGGACCCATACACGCCGTGCCGCGTTGTAGCAATGCGGTGAGGCCTTTAGAAAAAACTGACGCTGGTGGTCATGGGTCCCGGCCTTCGCCGGGACGACGTCACGTCGCGATCGGCTCCGGCATGGTGAGAAACGCTTTGGTGACGTGCCAGAACAAGTGCCGGTTGGTCGCAAGCGCCAGCGAGTGCGCGGTGCCGGGGAGGATGACGAACTGGCGGTCGCCGTTGGGCAGCCGGTTATAAAATTCCTCGAGATCGGCGACGGTGGCGATGCCGTCATGTTCGCCGCGCACCAAAAGCACCGGCGATAGCACCTTTTCCGGATGCACCACTGGAAGGTTGGCGGTCATGTCGAGATAGGTGCCGGTCGGGACCTGGTCACCGAACACCATCTCGGCGTCCGCCAAGGCTTCGACAGCCGCAGGATCGCTGGTGCCGGGCTTGTCGCGGGTGGCGATGGAACGGATCATTTCGCGGTCGCGCTTGCGCATGTTGTGCGATCGGAAATAGGCCAGCTGCTCGGCGCGTTTGGTCAGGGTCGGCGAGCCCTCGCCCTTGTAGGTGAAGGCGGCGAACACCAACCGGTCGCAGCGCTCCGGCGCCACCATCGCATAGGCGCCCGCGCGCAAGGCGCCGGAGGATTCGCCGAGGAAATGGAATTTTTGCCTGCCGGTCTCGCGCGTGATCACGTCAGCGGCGGCCTTCAGGTCCTCGACGCCGCTGGCGATATCGGAATTACCGGAGGTGCGGCCGGACTTGCCGTAATTCTCATGGTCCATGGTCCAGCAATCGAACCCGTGGCGGGCGAATTCGTTCATCGCTGAATATTCACCTTGATCGGGGACATTGAGATCGAACACCCGCGAGGTCACCGAGGAGCCGTGCACGAAGAACAGGACCGGCAAGGGCGGCTCGCCGGTCACCGGCGCGCTGAGCCGCTTGCGATACATCCACAACGGCACGTCGCCCTTCCTGGCCCAGTATTCGCTGCTCCAGATCTCGCCGCCTTCGGAGCGCTCGGAATCCGCGGCAGCCACCGCCGATACGCTCAGTCCGGCAACACCGGCTGTCAGACCAAGGCTGGTGGCCTTGAGCAGTGTGCGACGCCCGACTTCTTGGTCGAGAATGGCCATTTTCCTCTCCGCGCTTTCAGGTTGTTTGTAGCCAGCCTAGCAGACCGGCTTCCTGATTGCGAGGCGAGGGTTCTAACGTTGACGGGGACATCGCCAGGCAATTAACTGGATGCCATGGCAGACCAGATGGAATGGCGACAGCAATTCACGCTGTCGCGCGATATCAAGCCGAAGCTGCGCATTCTACCCACGCGTGAGCTCAATTCCGAAACGCCTGCCGAACTGCTGGACCAGCCGATCACACCGATCGATCGGCTGTTCGTGCGCAATACCGGGCGGATGCCGGCGTTCTCGAAAACGGAAATTAAGAACTGGACCCTCACCATCGACGGCGAGGTCGAGCGCCCGCAACGCTGGACCATCGATCAATTGAAAGCGATCGGCTCGCGCACTGTCACAGCCGTGCTGGAATGTGCCGGCAACGGAAGAGCCTATTTTCCCTGCAACCGGCTGATCAACGCGCTCGACGCAAAGGCGATGGCGCTCGACGACCTGCTTTCGCGCACCCCGTTCGCAAAACCCTATCAATTCGCGCGCGGCTTTCGGCCGCGCTGGAAGAAGTGGCCATGGTTTGCCGGCACGGTGATGTGGTCGGACGGCGCGGTCGGCTGCATCGAATGGACCGGCGTACCGCTGGCTGCGCTACTGCGAAGCTGCGGGGTGAAGGCCAGCGCCATCTATACGGGGCACCACAGCGCCGATCTTTCGCTCAATGGTACCCGCCCGGCGTTGTCACGCGGCCTGCCCATCGCCAAAGCCTTGCATTCCGACACGCTGGTGGCCTGGGCCATGAACGGCGAGGATATTCCAGCCATTCATGGCGGACCGCTGCGGCTGGTGGCACCGGGATATCCGGGTTCGGCCTGGCAGAAATGGATCGCGCGCATCGAGGTTCGCGACCGCGTGCACGACGGCCGGCTGATGGAGGAATACCGCATCGATGGCGAGGTCATCGAGCAGATGCCGGTGAATTGCGTGATCACGCGGCCGGCCAATGGGTTCGAGACCGGACAACCGCTCAGCGTCGGCGGCTATGCCTGGAGCGGACGATCGCAGATCCGAAAAGTAAGCGTTTCGCTCGACGGCGGCGCTTCGTGGCGCGAGGCGAAGCTCGGCGAGCAGCAGGGCGGACGGTTCGCCTGGCGGCGTTTCAACATCGAATTTGCTGATCTAACGCCGGGACCGGTTGAAATCATTGCACGCGCCCATGACCAGGACGGCGAACAGCCGCTGCAGTCGAGGCCCCGCGCCGGAAATCCGATCGGGTACTGCAACAATGTCGCCCGTCGGGTGCGCGGCCGCGTCGTCTGACCCGCAATGCCGTCATTGCGAACGAAGCGAAGCAATCCAGAGCCGCGAAGAAAGGCTGGATTGCTTCGTCGCTACGCTCCTCGCAACGACGCTGGGATGCGCAGGAACCGGGCTGACTTGGACCGGCCACAGGTATAGTCTGGTTTTGCCGACCGGAAACATCCGGCGGCGCCAGGGAGAGACCATCATGAGCAGTCAGCTGACCGATGAAGAACTCGCCGCATTGATGCCGTCCGAGTTGTGCCAATACCAGACGCCGATACCGACCCAGATCGTGGCATCGGATGAATTCTATCCCGATCCGCAGAACGAAAGACAACGAAAAGTCGAAGCAAGGCTGCTGGCGATGGCCGACGACCTTGGGGCCCGGCAGGGGATGGACCGCCGTAAATTCTTCCAGACAGCCGCCGGCATGGCCGCGTCCTTCGTGGCGATGAACGAGGTCTATGGACCGCTGTTCGACGTGAGCAAGGCGGAGGCCGCGACGCCTGCGATGGCTCAGGAGCGCGCCAATGCGCTGAAGGACCAGTTCATCATGGACATGCACACGCATTTTTTGCGCGACGACACCCGCATCATGACCTTCGTCAATATGCGCAACGCAGTCGGCAAGGCCGGCTGGAACAAGGAGCTTGGCTCGCGCGAGCAGACGATCGAGGATCTGAAATTCAACAACTACAAAAAAGAGATGTTTCTGGACAGCGATACAAAAATCTCGCTGATCTCGTCGGCGCCATCGGATATCGAGCAGGACTGGTTCCTGACCAACGAGCAGATGGCGGAAGCACGCAAGAAGATCAACGACGAGGCCGGCTCGCGCCGGGTGTTTTCGCACATGATCTTCACGCCGGGACAGCCGGGATGGCTGGACAAGCTCGACGCCGGGCTCGCGCTGAAGCCGGAGTCCTGCAAGGGCTACACCGTCGGCGACAACACCCACAAGGAGATCAGCCGCTATCCGTGGCGGATGGACGATGAGAAGGTGGCCTACAAGGGCTATGAGAAGATGGTGAAGGCGGGCATCAAGAATGTCTGCATCCACAAGGGCCTGTTCGCGCCCGGAATCGAGAAGCAGCATCCGAACCTGCGCGGCTTTGCCGACGTCGCCGATGTCGGGCAAGCGGCCAAGGACTGGCCGCAGCTGAATTTCATCATCTATCACTCCGCGTATCGCCATGTCGGCGGCGACCCGAAACAGGCGCTGGCGGAATTCGAACGGACCGGGCGTATTTCCTGGACCAGCGATCTTGCCGATATCCCTTCGCAATATGGCGTAAGCAATGTCTATGGCGACGTCGGCCAACTGTTCGCGACCACGCTGGTGGCCGAACCGAATGTCTGCGCCGCGCTGATGGGCACGCTGATCAAAGGCCTCGGCGCCGATCACGTCTGCTGGGGCACCGATGCGCTGTGGACTGGCGCGCCGCAATGGCAGATCGAAGGCCTTCGCCGCCTCGAAATCCCGGAAGCGATGCAGAAGAAATTCGGCTACGCCCCGCTAGGGCCCGCCGACGGGCCGGTGAAGACCGCGATCTTCGGCGACAACAACGCGCGGCTCTACAACATCCAGCCCAAGCGCGCGATGCTGGAGCTTAAGGGCGATCGCTTCGCGATGATGAAGGCGGAATACGAAAAGGCCGGACCGGAGCCGTCGAATACGCGCTACGGCTATGTGGTGCCGAACGGCGCGGTGGATCACAGCGTGTTTGCGTAACTCTCTAACCACGTCATTCCGGGATGCGCCCCCTTGGGCGCAGGCCCGGAATCCATAACCCCCAAACGTGGTTATGGATTCCGGGCTCGCGCTTCGCGCGCCCCGGAATGACGGCGGTTAGTTTTATTTCAGCCCCGGATGCACCGGATCGACCCACAGCACGGTCTCCGGCTTCTCCACCGGCTCGATGTCCAGGTTGATCGCGACCGCCTGGCCGTCGCTGCGCACCAGCACGCATTCCAGCACTTCGTCGGGGCTGGCGTTGATCTCCTGATGCGGCACGTAAGGCGGAATGAAAATGAAATCGCCGGGGTTGGCCTCGGCGGTGAATTGCAGATGCTCGCCCCAGCGCATCCGCGCTCTTCCCTTCACCACATAGATGATGCTTTCGAGATGACCGTGATGATGCGCGCCGGTCTTGGCGTCGGGTTTGATGGTCACGGTACCGGCCCACAATTTCTGCGCGCCGGTGCGGGCGAAATTGATCGCGGCCTTGCGGTCCATACCGGGGGTCGAGGGCACGTTGGGATCGAGCTGGTTGCCGGGAATCACGCGCACGCCGTCATGCTTCCAGCGGTCGTGGTCGTGAGAATGCGCGTGATCGTGCGGGCCGGTCATGATGTGCCTTCCGATAAATGCTTGGTCGAAAGGTACAGAAATCCGGCGTCACAAACCAGACAGCCGAGGAACATTTGATCGGTCCCGGACTTGTCCCGCCGAACTTAATCACCTGAGAGGAGAGTTCCAATGGGTAGCACGGCAGACAAGGTCAAAGGCGCGGCCAACGAGGCCATGGGTAAGGCCAAACAGGGCATCGGCGAAGCCACGGGTTCCGACCGGCTGCAGGGCGAAGGCGCGGTTCAGGAAGTCAAAGGCAAGGGCCAGCAGGCGCTGGGCGATGCCAAGGACGCCGTCAAGGATGCGGCGAACAAGGCCGCTGCGGCTGCAAACAAGAATCTCTGATCCTTCGTAAGACCGATTCAACCAAGGCCGGTCCCTTTGCGGGACCGGTCTTTTGTTTGCGCGCAACGCCTGTCCGACCCGATCACCGAATCACCTGGGAAGCGCGGTTCAGCAGCGAGGGCGGAATCCCGACCGCCACTCCGCTCGCCGCCCGCAGGTTCACGACCAGTTCAAACGTCGCGGGCTGTTCCAACGGCAGGTCCGCCGGCCTTGCTCCTTGCAGCAGTTTGATGGCCTGCCGGCTCAGTTGCGACCGGTAAATCCCGGCGAGCCGCGCCCCGTAGCCGAGCAGGCCTCCCTCCTCCGCCATTTCGGGCGATTCGTAGATCGCCGGCATCTGCCGGGCCTGCGCGAACTGAAACATCGTGCGGCGGTTGTCCGACAACAGCGGCGACGCCAGCGCGTTGATCGCGTCGGCGCCTAGCGCGCGGGCATCTTCGATGTGGCTCGCAATTTCTACGGCATTCCCGGCTTGCGCGATCAGCAGCCTGACCCCGCGGGCGGCGGCCGCCTCGTTGAGGAGCTGCCGATGCTGCGCGGTGATGGCGGGATCAGCGAGCGCCACGATCAAACGCGGCGTCGGCTGCAATTCCAGCAGGATCTCCTGCCGCTTCACGTCGAGTTCGGCGGACGCAATGCTCACTCCGGTGACATTGCCGCCGGGGCTGGCAATCGCAGCCAGATTCTCGGTCACGCCAAGGATCGGAATGAGCGCGGTTGCCTGCTGGGCGGCGCGGATCGCGGCTTCTCCCGCGCACAGAATGACGTCCGGCCCGGCCGCTGCGAGTTCGGCGGCATGGGCGGCGAACTGGTCCGGCCGCAAGCCGTACCCGGAAATATCGACCGCGAGGTTTTGCCCCGCGACAAAGCCGTTGCGCCGCAGCTCGTCGAAAAACGCCACCTGCTGCGGATCGGCGAGGGTTGCCGATTGCACGCTGCCGATGCGGTAGGTCCGGCCCGGCTGCTGCGCCGAAGCCGCAAACGGCGCGGCCGCCATGGCGCCGCCGATGAGTTTGACGAAGTCGCGCCGTTTCACATCAGCCCCCCTTATCGCAAAAGCTTCAACACATCGGGATTGACCACGTTGCTCGGTCTGCCCGCGGCGTAATCCACGATCTGGCCGAAAATATCGCTGAACTGCAACTCATACTCGTCGCGGGTGACGTAGCCGATATGCGGCGTGCAGATGACATTGTCCATGGTCAGCAGCGGATCGTTGACGTCGCGCAGCGGCTCTTTCTCGTAGACATCCACCGCCGCCATGCCGGGCCTCCCCTCACGCAGCGCGTCGACCAGCGCACCGGGCGCGATCAGCGGCGCGCGGCTGGTGTTGATGAGCAGCGCCGTCGGTTTCATCCGCGCCAGATCATCAGCCGTGACGATGCCGCGGGTGGCATCGACCAGGCGCATGTGCAGCGACAGCACGTCGCATTGCTCGAAGAATTCCTGCTTGCTGGCGGCGGTCGCGTAGCCGTCAGCGCGGGCCTGCGCCAGCGCAGGCTCCCTCGCCCACACCAGCACTTTCATCCCGAACGCCTTGCCGTAACCGGCGACGACACTGCCGATCCGACCGTAGCCGTAGATGCCGAGCGTCTTGCCTCGTAACGTGTGGCCGACGCCGATCTGCCAGTTGCCGGATTTGAGCGCCGCCATCTGCTGTGGAATCTGCCGCATCGCCGCCAGCACCAGGCCCCAGGTCAGTTCGGCGGCGGCATAGGACGGCGTGTCGGCATGCTGGCTCGACGACACGACGATGCCGAGCCTCGTGCAGGCGGCGATATCGATATGCGGATAGACGCTGCGCTGGCTGATCAGCTTCAGTTTCGGCAGCCGTTCCAGCAAGGCGTCACGAATCTGGGTGCGCTCGCGGATCAGCACCAGCGCTTCGGTATCTTTCAGTCGCTTCGCCAGCGCATCGACGTCCTGGACGTGATCGTTATGGATGGTGACGTCGTGGCCTTCGAGTTTGGCGAAGCAGTCGAGCGTACGCAGCGTGTCGAAATAATCGTCGAGGATGGAGATTTTCATGTTATTCCTCCACTTCCGTTTCCCGGACGCGGTGCAGCACGAAGCGCTGCTCCGCAGAGCCGGGATCGTAAGGAACACCGCGCTTTGTACGGCCCCGGCTCTGCAGCGCACCAGGCCGCGAAGAGCGGCCCGCTGCGCTGCGTCCGGGGAACAGTATTCAATACCCCAGCGCGCAGCCGTCCTTGCGCGGTTCGGAACCGCCGGTGAGCGTGCCCTTGTCCCAATCGATCCAGATCGCCTGGGCGCCGCCGAGCGGCGCTATGATGCTGGTGGTCTTGTGACCGATCCTCTCGAGGCCCTCGACAATCGCTTTCGGCACGCCGTCCTCGAGCTGATACACGCCCTCGTAATGCAGGCCACGCGGCTGATCGATCGCCTCCTGCACGTCGAGGCCGTAATCCAGCATGTTGGTCAGCAGCCGGGTCTGGCCGACCGGCTGATACTGGCCACCCATCACGCCGAACGACATGTGCGCGCGACCCTTGATGGTGGTGAGGCTCGGAATGATGGTATGCAGCGGCCTTTTTCCCGGCGCGATGCAGTTCGGATGACCGGGCTGCACGCGAAAACCGGCGCCGCGGTTCTGCAGCAGCACGCCGGTCTTGTTGGAGACCACCGCCGAGCCGAACGAATGCGCGATCGAATTGATGAAGGAACAGACGTTGCGGTCCCTGTCGATCACCGTGATGTACACCGTCGACGGATTGATCGGCGGCGACACTTTCGGCAATTCGAGCAAGGCGTCCATCCGGATTTTCTTCGCATAACCTTCCGCGAATTCCTTCGAAAGGATGCGCTTGATGTCGACATCGACATAGGCGGGATCGCCGACATCCTGTTCGCGCATCAGGTAGGCGATGCGGGCGGCTTCGGCCTCCAGGTGAAACCGCTCGATGCTCATCGGCGGATATTTTGTAAGGTCGAAATGCGACAGCACGTTCAGCATCACCAGCATGGTGATGCCGGGCCCGTTCGGCGGGCATTGCCAGACGTCGTGGCCTTTGTAGATGGTGCCGATCGGCGAGGTGGTCTCGGTCGTGTGCGCGGCAAAGTCTTCCAGCGTGTGCAGGCCGCCGAGGCCGCGCAGCGTTTCGACGATGTCCTCGGCCACCGCGCCCTTGTAGAAACCATCACGGCCATTTTTCGCGATCATGCGCAAGGTCTGGCCGAGTTCGGGCTGCCTGATCACGTCACCGGCGACCGGTGCCTTGCCGTGCGGCAACAGATAGCGCGGGGTGTTGGTGCCGCCGCGCAATTTCTCAAAACCGTTCTTCCAGTCGAACGCGATGCGGGGGGCGACGATATAGCCTTCCTCGGCCGCCTTGATCGCCGGCTGCAGCAGGCTGTCGAGCCCGAGCTTGCCGTGATCGCGCAAAATGGTTTCCCAGGCATCGATTGCGCCGGGCACGGAGACCGAGTGCGCGCCGGTGGTCGGGATTGCGTGCATCTTGTGCTCAAGATACCACTCTGCCGTCGCAGCCTTCGGCGCGCGGCCCGAGCCGTTGTAGGAAACGATCCTGCCCTCGCCTTTCGGCTGCACCAGGGCGAAACAATCTCCGCCAATGCCGGTAGATTGCGGCTCGATCACCCCGAGCAGCGCGCAGGCCGCCACCGCCGCGTCCGCGGCGGTGCCCCCGGATTTCAGCACCTCGATCGCCGTGAGCGCCGCCAGCGGATGCGAGGTCGCTACCATCGCGTTCTGGGCATGGACGGTGGACCGGCCGCCGAGATGGAAATTCCTCATGTAGAATGACTCACTTATCGTTGTTCCTGCCCGCGGCGCGGCGCGCGTCTACATGGCATTTCAGGCGCCGGAGGGCAATGCTTGGGAGCGGCTGACGGCCATGCGACATCGCGTGGCCCGGGCTTTTCCCCTGCGCGCCCTTGGGATAAACAACGGCCATGCCGTATACCGTCGCTGCCTTCTACCAATTTGCCGCGCTGCCGGATTTCCGCGAACGGCGGGAGCCGCTGCGCGCCATCTGCGCCGATCTCGAACTGAAAGGCAGCGTGCTGCTGGCTCACGAAGGCATCAATGGCACGCTGGCTGGCAGCGCGGATGCCATCGACGCGCTGGTCGCGGAATTGCGCGATGGCGAACTGTTCGGCGGACAGCTCGACAATCTCGAACTGAAATTCTCTTCCGCGGCCGCGATGCCGTTTCAACGCCTGAAGATCCGGCTGAAGAAGGAGATCGTCACGCTCGGCGATGCCCACGCCGATCCGACCAAAGCCGTCGGCATCTATGTCGATGCCGTCAACTGGAACGAGGTGATTGCAGCACCGGATACGCTGGTGATCGACACCCGCAACGCTTTCGAAGTGGCGATGGGCAGCTTTGCAGGCGCGGTCGATCCCGGGATCAAAAGCTTCGGAGGTTTCAAGGATTTCGTGACCAACACGCTCGATCCGAAAAAACACAAGAAGATCGCAATGTTCTGTACCGGCGGCATCCGATGCGAGAAAGCCAGCTCCTATCTGTTGTCGCGCGGTTTTGCCGAGGTCTATCATCTCAAGGGTGGCATCCTTAACTATCTGGAGCGCGTTGCGGAGAGCGAAAGCCGCTGGCGCGGCGAATGCTTTGTGTTCGACGAACGGGTCGCGCTCGGCCACGGCCTGCGCGACCGGCGAATGGCAAGCGCTTCCGATGAATGAAGCCAAGACGCTCAGCGAACGGATCGACGTGCTTGAAACCCGGCTGACATTCCAGGACGAGACCATCGAGACGCTGAACCAGACCATCACCGCGCAATGGCAACAGATCGACGCGCTGACGCGGCAGGTCGCAGCGTTGAGCGAGCGGCTGCAGGAGGCCCTTGCGCCGGCTGCGACGAACGAGCCGCCGCCGCACTATTAGCATCGTTGCCGTAATCGGCTTTGTGCCATGTAAATCGGCGGCATTTCCGAGGTGTCCTGCATGAAATCCAAAGCCTTCGAAACGACTATCAGTGAAAGCGCCGATGCCCTGACCGGCCCATGGCGCCGGCCGCGCCAGATGCTGAACGCCCAAACTTACGATTCCCACGCCTCGATTCACGACGACGCGACGGCGCAGAAACTCGGGTTCCAGGGAGGCACCATCGAGGGGCCGACGCATTTCAGCCAGTTCGCGCCGCTGTGCGAGAGACTGTGGGGACAATCCTGGTTCGAGACCGGCTGCATCTCCGCGCACTACCGCAATCCTTGCTTTGAAGGGGAAGACGTCCAGGCCGTTGTTGCGAAGCCGGAGCCGGGGCAAACCCAATGCAAGATCCAGATGGTGAAACGCGACGGAACGGAAGTTCTGCGCGGCACGGCCTCGGTGGGCCGCGATGCACCTGCTACAGCACTGGACCAGCGGCTCACCGAACTGAAGCCGCTCGCCGATCCGGTGATCCTGCGCGACATCAGGGTCGGGATGGCAACGGCGCGCCAGACGGTTTGCATGGTTTTCGATCAAAACATGGGGGAGTTGTACCCGTTTTCGTTAGCAGACAAACTCAAGGTGATCACCGAGCCATCTGCATTTTATTCGGCTTCGGATAATCCCTGGGGCCGCGCGATCATCCCGATGGAAATGCTCAGCGTGTTGTTTCAGTATCGAGCGAGGGAGGATCGCCTCCCCGTCAAGGGTCCGGCGGTTGGCCTGTTCGCCGACCAGGAGATTCGCCTGATCCGCGGACCATTGTTTGTCGGTGAGGAGTATAGCGTCGAACGGGAGGTGGTCGCCCTCAGCGGCAGCCGCCGCACCGAGAGTATCTGGGTCCGGACCAGGGTCCTTGCGGCAGATGAGGTGACGGTCGCGACGATGCTGCTCAACCTCGCAAGCATCAAGGATTCCTACGCGCCGTATCAGCGGGAATATGCCGAGCTTTACGCCTGATCCTTCAGCTTCCCTGCCCGGCCAGCCTCCGATCCCGCAACTCGCGCTTCAGCACCTTGCCGATGGCGCTGCGCGGCAAGGTATCGACGATGACGACATCGGCCAAGCGCTGGGTTTTGCCGACGCGGCTGTTGGTCCAGGCTTTCAGGGTGCTCGCGTTGGCCGCAGCACCCGGTTTCAGCACCACGAAAGCCACCGGCGTCTCGCCCCATTCCTCCGACGGCATCGCAACCACCGCCGCTTCCAGCACATCATCGTGCTGCGCCAGCACCGCCTCGAGGTCGCTCGGATAAATGTTAAACCCGCCGGAAATGATCATGTCCTTCTTGCGGTCCATCAGCGTCAAAAAGCCATCGGCGTCGAAGCGGCCGACATCGCCGGTGCGCACGAAGCGTTTTCCGGTCTCGTCGTGCCAGAAAGTTTCGGCGGTCTTGGCCGGCTGGTTCAGGTACCCTTTCATGATCACCGGCGAGTGGCCGACGATTTCGCCGATTTCGCCTACCGCGACCGGCTTGCCGTCGTCGTCGATCAAGCGCACATCGTGGTCCGGCATCGGCTGGCCCACGGTGTGCAGCTTGTCCGGATGCTCATGCGCCAGCAGCGCGCAGGAGCCGCCGCCCTCGGTCATGCCGTAATATTCGGTGAGGCCGCCGGGCCAGCGCTTCAGGATATCGGCCTTGAGGTTGGCTGCGAACGGCGCCGAGGTGCAGAACTTCATCTGATAGGACGACAGATCGAAGCGATCGAAATCCGGCAATGCCATGATACGGCGGTACTGCACCGGCACCAGCATGGTGTGGGTAGCGCGGTACTTCTCGCTCAGCTCAAGGAAGCCGCGGGCGTCGAATTTCCTCATCAGCACCACGGTGCCGCCGCCGGCAAAGGTGGGATTGAAGCAGACCAGCGTGGTGTTGGAATACAGCGGCGTCGAGAGCACCGTCACCGCCTCGGGACCGTAGCCGAGCGGATCGAGCTGGCCGTATTGGCACCAGCGCAAGTAATGCGAATGCACGATGCCTTTCGGCGTCCCGGTGGTGCCGGAGGAATAGATGATGTTGAAGGTCCATTCCGGATCGATGCTTACCGGTCGCGGTCGTGTCCCCGCGGGCGCGCACCAGGCAGTGAACGGCCGTCCCCATCCGCCATCGTCGAGCGAAACCCGCAAAGGCGCGTCGGCGGAATCTCCCATCGCGGCGGCGGTGTTCTCGTCCATGAACAGCACCCTCGCGCCGGAATCCTTCACCATGGCTGCAAAATCATGCGGCGTCGAGGACGGCGCCAAAGGCGCGACAGCGACGCCGGCGCGCAGCGCGCCCAGGAAGGTCGCGACATATTCAATCGAACTCACGGCACAGATCGAGATCACGTCGCGCGGTTGAAGGCGGCTCCCTTGCAGCGCCGCCGCGACCCGGTCGATCAGCTCATCCAGATCGTCGTAGCTCAGCTGGCGCTCGCCATCAATCACCGCGATCCGATCCGGCGCGATCGCCGCGGTTTGTCCGATCAGCGCATCGAGCGCGATGAAATCCCGCATGCTTGTTCTCTCCCGGCGGCTACCGATCCAGCTTCTCGCCCTTGAGCCACTTCGCTCCACTGGCGTAAAGCCGCTGCACCGCCTCGCCCTTCAAACCCGGCATATCCGGCTTGATCTTGTAGCCGATCTGGCTCTGCAGATAGGCGAGATGCCGATAGCCTTCCGGAAAGCTCGCCAGCAGTTTTGCGTCGAGCGTTAAACGCGCCGATGGATCGATCGGATCCATGCGATCCTTTTCGTAGATCGGCTGGCGCAGCACCAGGCCCCAGCGGCCTTCGCGTTTTTCGAGGAAATCATAAAACCGTCCGGTGCAGACCACGTCGACCATCACGTCGTGCACCGGCGCGCGTTGCGAGATGGTCATCTTGGTCTGCGAGATCGCGCGCTTTCCCGCAAGATCGATTGCCTGCGCGCCGAGGAAATGCAGGATGGAGACGCCTTTGGCCCAGCCCTGCTTGCTCATCTCGATGAATTCGTCGGCCGTTCCCTGCGTCCAGGTCGCCATCATCCGGCCGTCGTCGAACCAGACCGAGCGAAACCGCTCCCAGTCGCCGGCGTCGCGCCACACCACCCAGTTCTCGATCAGGTCGCGGATCGCGAGGCGGTCGCGCAGGTCGTCATCCATGATTCTTTTCTCCGTATCCGGGGCGGCTTCGTGCGAACCCGCAGTGACATGTAACAAAAAGAAACGGCCTCCGCGAGGGAGGCCGTTTCCAGAACCAGGCTTAATGACGGCGATCAGCGGTCGATAATCACCCTATGCTCGTCGCGATCGATATCGCGATTGCGCTTCTTGATGATCACGGTCTCATCGCGGCGCGGTTCGCGCTCGCGGATGATCGTGCGCTCGTGGACGCGATCGCGATCATAATCATGACGGCCCGTTCCGACGGTTACGCCCGCGCCCACCGGTCCGACGCCCACGCCAACGCCAACCTCTTCGGCGCTTGCCGGTACGGCACTGTAAATTCCGATGACCGCGATGGCGGCCACTGCAAGACGCTTGATCATCGCATGCTCCTCAGTTGATGAACTGTCCATCAATGCAGCGTGTAAGGAATCGTTCCGGAACAGCGCATTGGGATATTTGGGCAATGTAACACTCCGCGTGGAACTTAATTCTTCAGTGTGAACCAAATCGCCAGCAGAACGACGACGAAAACAATGGCGCCCCAGACCGCAGGCATCATTTTCTTGCTGCTGCCGCTGCGCGGCGAGTCGTTCGGCGCATGGTTGTAGCGGTCTTCCATTACGGCCATGCCTCGACTTTGATCGAACGATGCGTGCGACTAACGAAACAGCGCCATCACCTTGTTCCAAAGTGAGTCATTCGATTGGCCGGAATCGTGCTTGGATGGCGCCGGCTGCGCGGCGCTCACCGGGTCGGAAGCCGGAAAAGTGTCCATCAGGCCGGTTTCCAGGCGCGCGTGGGTTTCCATGTCGGCCCGCACGGCCTCTTTCGGATCTTCCGCGAGTTTGTCGTGCGCCGCCGGATTGAATTTTTCAGCCATTGGATTCTCCTCCACGTGATAACGCGGCTGGGTTCCAACGGTTCCCCGAAGCCTCTGCGGACCAACTTCTGAAGGCAAGAATTGGGCCTGGAAAAGGGTGGTAGCGGGAGAGGGACTCGAACCCCCGACCCCAGGATTATGATTCCCGTGCTCTAACCAGCTGAGCTACCCCGCCACGGCGTTCGCGACAGCGATCACGCTACGGAACGCGCGGCATATAAGGAGCCGGTCCGGAGCATGTCAAGCAAACCGGGCGCGATCGCCAAGTGCCTGCGAAGCGGGCTATTTCGGCCGGATGGTAGGATCGCCGCCGGGACTGCCGGGCGGCGGAATCACAGGCGTATTGCCGATGTCCGGCGTCGGCGCGCGCATTGCCGGATCGACGCCCGCAGGCGGGCATAATACGCCGTCGGATTTCGCGAGCTTATCGCCTAGCGGCTCGGTGCGCTGGCCGGTGGTGGTGCCTTGCGGCGCGATACTGCCTTGCGGCGTGGATTCGGTCGGCGCGCAATTGGCTGCGCCGCGCGTAGCCGCGGGCGGCGCGGTCTGCGCCGGCGGCGTGACCGGCGTTGGCGGAGCTTGCGCGAATGCGGGCCCGGACATCGCGATCAGCACGCCGGATAGCAAAAAAGACGTTCTGGTCATGGTGAGAAAACGGCCTGCGCGAGTACCGGTTCCGCCCAAGCCGACCCGGTATTACGATTTGCGATAGCGGATCAGCGAAAAATGCCCCATCGGCGCCATCGGGCGGCGCTCGGTGAGGCTGACCCCGCCATGTCTCGCGGCCCAATCGACGAGGCGCCCCCAAGGAAATTCCGGACGCCAGCCGAGCCGGCGCGCCAGCGGCGCAAACGCCAATTCGAAGGCGCGTCGCGGGCCGCTTTCGGCGCCGATGTGATTGACCAGGATGAGTTCGCCGCCGGGCTTTAGCACGCGGATGAAATCGTCCAGCGTACCTTCCGGATCCGGCACGGCGGTGATGACATATTGCGCGACCACCGCGTCGAAGAACGAATCCTTGAACGCAAGGTTCTTGGCGTCCATCACCGCGAGGGTTTCGACGTTGCAAAGGCCCATCGCGCGTACCCGTTGCTGCGCCTTGCGCAACATCGGCTCGGAAATATCCACGCCGCACAGCCTGGTGCTCCGCGAATAGTCCGACAGCGACAGCCCGGTGCCGACGCCGACATCGAGAATGCGGCCGCCGATCTTGTCGGCTTCCGCGATGGTGGACCGGCGGCCCTGTTCGAACACCTTGCCGAACACGAGATCGTAGATCGGCGCCCAGCGACCATAAGCCTTTGCGACCCCCTCGCGGTCGATGTCGTTGCCCATGCCCCCGCCTGAATTTTCTTGTTCGTTCAGTCCTGCAGCAACGGCTGCGGCGCGCTGGATTCACGCAACCTGTTCTTCGCCGCGGCACTCTTGATGAACCCGCCGCCGAGCACGCGCGCCTGTCCCGACGGCGCATCGTAGAATACGCAAGCCTGTCCTGGCGAGACGCCCTCCTCACCTGCGACCAGTCCGACTTCATATTCGCCATCGACCGCGTGCAGCCACGCCGGCTGTGGCGCGCGGGTCGAACGCACCCGTACGAACATTTCGAGGCCCTGGCCGACCGCGCGGTCGAGCGCGCCGTCGCCGATCCAGTTCACGTCGCGCAGCACAATGCGATGCATCCGCAGCGCCTCGCGCGGACCGACCACGACGCGCCGGCTGGCAGCGTCGAGCCGGATGACATAGAGCGGCGCACTGGAGGCAATGCCGAGGCCGCGGCGCTGGCCGACGGTGAAATGCCCAATGCCCTGGTGCTTGCCGATGATACGGCCGTTGAGGTCGACGACCTCGCCAGGTTCAAGCGCATTCGGCTTCAGGCGGCCGACGATTTCGGTGTAGCGCCCGGTCGGCACGAAGCAGATGTCCTGGCTGTCCTGCTTGTCGGCCACCGACAATCCAAAGCGCCGCGCCAGCTCCCGGGTCTGCGGCTTGGTCATGTCGCCCAAGGGAAAGCGCAAGTAATCAAGCTGCGCGCGCGTGGTCGCGAACAGGAAATAGCTCTGATCGCGATCGGCATCCGCCGCGCAGAGCAGCGCGCGCGATCCGCCGGCTGCGCGGCGGGACGCGACATAGTGACCGGTGGCAAGTGCGGCGGCGCCGAGTTCGCGCGCGGTCTTCAGCAGATCGCGGAATTTGACGGACCGGTTGCATTCGATACACGGCACTGGGGTTTCGCCGGCGGCATAAGAATCGGCAAAGCTGTCGATCACCTGCTCGCGAAACCGGCTTTCGTAATCCAGTACGTAATGCGGGATGCCGAGGCGCGCGGCGACATCGCGGGCGTCGTGGATGTCCTGCCCGGCGCAGCAGGCGCCCTTGCGATGGGTGGCGGCGCCGTGATCGTAAAGCTGCAGCGTGATGCCGACGACGTCGTAGCCTTCCGACTTCAACAGCGCCGCCGTCACTGATGAATCGACGCCGCCGGACATGGCGACAACGATCCGTGTATCCTCTGGACGGCCTTCGAGGTCGAGACTGTTGAGCATCGTTTCGAATCGCAAGCGGGTCCGGAAAGCGAGTTCGCCTCACCGGAGCGGCTGAAAAGTCAGCCTTTCATATAGTCCGCATTCCCCGGAGGCAATCGCGCGGCCTGCTTTTGCCCGGGCGCGACGGCAATTCTTGCCGCCGGGCAGAAACGAAGCGGTGACGGTGGCCGGGCGGCTGCCGCTCGTATCGCCTAACTACCTGAATTAACGTGGTTTTATCTCAGAGACGGTGTGGCCCGGTCCTTGCTGAACTCGATGGTGGAATGATTGCGAAAGGGCCCCCGTGTTCAGCGTGACGTCAGAAACCGCCGCAAACCTGCCTGTTCAGAACACGCCGTCGAGACCTGCGAAAGCGGGCCAATCACCGGCGTCCGATAGCTTTTCGGCGCTGATCGACAACACTTCCGCCGGCACCGCGGGCCATGATCGCACCGCGCCCACTGCGCCGGACCGGCCATCCCACGACGAATCATCCGCGGCCTCCGATGCAAGGCCAGTACGCGACACCGCTTCTTCCTCGAAAACCCCCGCAAAGGCGACTTCACAGGGCGCGGAACCTGACGCCGTGCAGCCCCCTGGTTCTAACGCCGACGCCGGCGCGGTCTCCAAGCCGGCGAAACCGGGGCTACCGAAAACCGCCAGCGCCAAAGCAGCTGCCAAGGACGCCGCTTCAGACATCGTCCTCGCGACCGACCCGTCAGCCGATCCCGCTGGGCCAGCCCGGGACGCCGCGACAAGCGGAACACCGGCCGCGGTTGCCGCCGTGGTTGTAGTCCCCGTTGCCGTGACGGACATCGTAACCGTGCCGGCATCGCCGGCCGGCACCACTGAACCGCTCGCGATTGCCGCGGCGGCGATTGCCACCAGCACGTCGACGGTTGCGGCGTCGAAACCGGTCACGACGGCGGTACAAGGGTTTGGCGATCAGCCGAAGCCTGTCTTGTCGCCCGCCATAGCGGCCATGCCGTCCGAAGAGGCGCCGCTCGCCGCAGCGCCGGTCGCAGCGATAACGGATATCGCCGGGCCGGACGCCGCGATAGCCGTCAACGCGCCGGTCCCTGCGACAGAGGCAACCAGCACGCCCGTCATCCAGCCCGCCGGGAAATCCGACGCGGTCGTGGTGACCGATCCGGAATTGGCAGCGGCTGTCGCCGTGGCGACGCCGGATGTGACTGTCGCGCCAAAGGCAACGCCCAAGAGCATCGCCGCCCCGCGGCCAGGCGAAAGCGCTACCTCGGTCAAGACCGGCATCCAGCCTCGCGCGGACGATGCTTCCGCGCCGGCGTCATCGCCGGACGTCCTCAGCAAGGACGTTGCTCCCCAAGGCCCGGGCGCCGAGGGCAAAGCGAAAGCCGACGGCACTGCCGTTGACGCCGTGAAGACCGCTCCCGCAAACGCCGATGCGCCCACGGCTGCGGCCCTGGCACCACATGAGCACCGCGCAGTGGCCACTCAAGTTCAAGCGGATACGCCTGATGTCAATCAGGCTGCGAACCCCGTCCAGCAACCGCCGGCGCCATCCGCCACGACGCCGGCAGCCAAGCAATTCACCGTCACCGCCGCGGCGACGGTGCCCGTACCGCTGAACGGCCTTGCGCTTCAGATCGCGGTCACGGCACAAAGCGGCAGGAGCCGCTTCGAGATCAGGCTCGATCCCGCCGAGCTCGGCCGCATCGATGTGCGCATCGACGTCGACCGCCACGGCCAGCTCACCTCGCATCTGACGGTCGAAAAGCCGGAAACGCTGGCGATGCTGCGTCAGGATGCGCCGCAGTTGCAGCGCGCGCTCGACAATGCAGGATTCAAGACCGGCGACGGCGGCCTGCAATTCAGCCTGCGCGACCAGTCCTCGTCCGGCCAGAACGCCGGCGACCAGACCGGCCGCAACGCGCAACGGCTGATCATCAGCGAAGACGACGGCATTCCCGCCACGATGGCTGGACGAACTTACGGCCGCGCGCTCGGATCGGGCAGCGGCGTGGACATCAGGGTCTAGGAGACGGACATGACGACAGCATCAGGCGTGGCCCCGCAGGTCGTATCGGGCACGACGCCGCTTCCGACCAAGGACGCCTCCGGCGCGAGCATCAGCTCGACCGCGGGCTCGACGCTCGCCGGGAATTTCCAGACCTTCCTGACGCTGCTGACCACGCAGTTGCAGAACCAGAACCCGCTCGATCCGCTGGATACTAACCAGTTCACCCAGCAGCTGGTGCAGTTCGCGGGCGTCGAGCAGCAGCTCAAGACCAACGATCAACTGACCACGCTGGTCTCGCTGCAGCAGACCGCGCAATCGACGCAGGCACTGGGTTTCGTCGGCAAGACCGCGGTGGTCGATGGCAGCACCACCAATCTGGTCAACAGCGCTGCGAGCTGGAACTTAAGCGTTCCGACGAACTCGAACGTCGCCATCACCATCGCCAACTCGACCGGGCAGAACGTCTTCAGCGGCACCTATCCGGTCACTGCCGGCGCCAACCAGGCTTTTGCCTGGGACGGCAAGGGCAATGACGGGACACGTTGGCCGGATGGCAAGTACACCCTCACGGCGACCGCGCTCGACGCGTCGGGCAATCCCGTCGCGGTTTCGACCCAGATTCAAGGCGTGGTCAATTCGGTCGATCTGACGCAGCAGCCGCCGCTGCTGTCGATCAACGGCCAAACCTACACGGTCAACCAGATCAAGAGCATCTCGAGCTGAAATCTGGTGTCCCGGACGCGGTGCGGCATTCTTCATGCCGCTCCGCAGAGCCGGGACCATAGCAAACACCGGCGCTCGTTACGGCCCCCGGCTCAGCAGCGCACCACAGGAGCGCGGGGCACGAGACCGTTAGCATTTCATTCACACTCTGCGTCACCCCGGCACACATCGCTGCGCCGGGGCGTGTTTTGACGTCGATTCCAAGGAGAATCGTATTTGGGCCTTATGCTTAGGCAAATTTTAAGTCGCGGAGCGTAGGTTGTTCCAGTGAGTTCAGTGGTTGAGAGTTTGTGAGTACGCCATGACAGAACCCCATCGCCCGAGGGTAAAATACGTCATCGGGCCTGACGGCAGTCCGCTGACGATTGCGGATTTGCCCGCGCCCGGGACGAAACGGTGGGTGATCCGCCGCAAGGCCGAAGTCGTTGCCGCGGTCCGCGGCGGCCTGCTCTCTCTCGAGGAAGCCTGCAGCCGCTATACGCTAACCGTCGATGAATTCCTGTCCTGGCAGTTCTCCATCGACCAGCACGGCCTGGCCGGACTGCGCACCACCCGCATCCAGCAGTATCGGCAGTAAGCTCCGCCGCTCCCCCACACTTCATGTCGTCCCCGCGCGGGCGGGACCCATAACCTCCGTCGTAGTGATAGGTGTCGGCCGCTTGCGGAAGCAACTCGTCACACAATAACCATTCGTGGTTGGGTCCCCGCCTTCGCGGGAATGACATTCGTAGCATTTTTCCTAAAATCGGCCTCTCCATCGAAGGCCGATTTTTTGCGTGCCCAACGATTCCTCCGTGCCTTTAACCTTCATTAACCATATCGAAACCATCCCATAGGCAATAATTGCCCAGTCGGCCCCTTGCGGCCGAATCTTGAGGGGCTGGTTCGTTGCAGGGTCTTGCGGGTTTCCTGAAAAGTCTGGGTGCTGCCCGGGTCATGGCGATGGTCGCGGTCACCGCCGCGCTGATCGGCTTCTTTGGCTTCGTCATCATGCGGGTGACCACGCCGGTGATGACCACTTTGTTCACCGACCTGTCCCCGGAGGATTCCGCCGGCATCGTCAAGGATCTGGAGCGCCAGGCCATCGCTTTCGAACTGAAGAACGATGGCGCGGTGATCATGGTGCCCAAGGATAAGGTGACACGGCTGCGCATGAAGCTTGCCGAAGGCGGCCTGCCCAAGGGCGGGGGCGTCGGCTACGAGATTTTCGACAAATCCGACGCGCTCGGCACCACCAGCTTCGTGCAGAACATCAATCATCTGCGCGCGCTGGAAGGCGAGCTCGCGCGCACCATCAGGGCAATCGACCGGGTCCAGGCCGCGCGCGTGCATCTTGTGCTCCCCGAACGCCCATTGTTCTCGCGCGAGACGCCCGAGCCGTCGGCCTCGATCGTGGTGCGGGTGCGCGGTTCGCTGGAGCCGCAGCAGGTCCGCGCCATCCGCCATGTCGTCGCCTCGGCCGTCAACGGGTTGAAGCCGCAACGGGTCTCCATTGTCGACGAGGCCGGGCAGTTATTGGCGGATGGGGCGACTGGCGAGGCCGATAATGTGATCGGCGACGAGCGCCGCGCCGCATTCGAGAAGCGGATGCGCGGCCAGGTCGAGGCGATCGTGTCGTCGGTGGTAGGCAGCGGCCGCGCGCGGGTGCAGCTGTCGGCGGACTTCGACTACAACAAGATCACGCAGACGTCGGACAAGTTCGATCCCGAAGGCCGGGTGCTGCGTTCCAGCCAGACCCGCGAGGAATCCTCCGCCACCGCCGAAAGCAATGGCCAGGTCACCGTCAACAACGAACTGCCGGGCGCCCAGCGGCCGGACAATGCTCCGGCCGCGCGCGACCAGAGCAAGAAGAGCGAGGAAACCAACAATTACGAGATTTCCCGCATCACCAAGACCGAGGTGACCGAGGCCGGACGGGTCAACCGCATCTCCGTCGCCGTGCTGGTCGACGGCAGCTATTCCAAGAACGAGAAGGGCGAGATGGTCTATGCCGAGCGCTCCAAGGAGCAGCTCGACCGCATCGCGGCGCTGGTGCGCTCGGCGATCGGCTTTGATCAGAAGCGTGGCGACCAGGTCGAGGTGGTCAATCTGCGGTTTGCAGACGCGCCTTCCATCGTGCCGGTCAGCGAGCCCACGGGATGGCTGGGCATGTTCCAATTCACCAAGGACGATCTGATGTACGGCATCGAGCTCGGGGTGATGCTGCTGCTTGGCCTCGTGGTGCTGTTCATGGTAGTGCGGCCTCTGGTCAAGCGCATCCTCGCCTCAGAACCGGTCGCGGCGCTCACCAATGCCGCTTTGCCGGCGTTGGCCGATTCCAGCGCGCAGACCGGCGGACAGAATCTTGCTCCCGGCGCCACCGTGCAGATGATCGATGTCGCCCAGGTCCAGGGCCAGGTGCATGCGCAGTCGGTGCATCGCGTCGGCGAACTGGCGCAGCAAAATCCCACTGAAACCGCTTCCATCGTTCGTCAATGGCTTTCGGAGCCCGTGAGCTGACATGGCCGTACCGCAACCCACGTCCAATACCAGCGTCGACATCGCCAGCGTGGTGGCGACGCTGGCGAGCCGTCAGGGCAATCGTCCCAAGAGCAAGCCGATGAGCGGCCCAAAACGCGCCGCGGTCCTGATGCTGGCGCTCGGCGAACAGTATGGCGGCAAGGTCTGGGCGCTGCTGCAGGACGATGAGGTACGCGAACTCTCCATGGCAATGTCGACGCTCGGCACCGTGGAAGCCGACGTGGTCGAGGATCTGCTGCTCGAATTCGTCTCGCGGATGTCGGCGTCCGGCGCGCTGATGGGGAATTTTGACGCCACCGAACGGCTGCTGCAACAATACCTGCCGAAGGAACGCGCCACGGGAATCATGGACGAGATCCGCGGGCCCGCGGGTCGCAACATGTGGGAAAAGCTCTCAAACGTCCAGGAAGAGGTGCTCGCCAACTACCTCAAGAACGAATATCCGCAGACGATTGCTGTGGTGCTTTCAAAACTGAAGCCCGAGCATGCCGCGCGCGTGCTGGCGATTCTGCCCGAGGACATGGCGCTCGACGTGGTCGGCCGCATGCTGAAGATGGAGGCGGTGCAGAAAGAGGTGATCGAGCGCGTCGAACAGACGCTGCGCACAGAATTCATGTCCAATTTGTCGCAGACCCGCCGCCGCGACGCCCATGAGGTGATGGCGGAAATTTTCAACAATTTCGACCGCCAGACCGAGACCCGCTTCATTACCTCGCTGGAAGAGGACAACCGCGAATCCGCCGAGCGCATCAAGGCGCTGATGTTCACCTTCGACGACCTGGTGAAGCTGGATTCGGCCTCCGCCCAGACGCTGATGCGCCATATCGACAAGACAAAACTCGGTATCGCGCTGAAGAGCGCCAATGAGGAGGTGCGAGGCTTCTTCCTCGGCAACATGTCCTCGCGCGCGGGCAAGATGCTGCTCGACGACATGACGGCGCTCGGGCCGGTTCGGCTGCGCGACGTCGACGAGGCGCAGGCGCTGCTGGTCAATCTCGCCAAGGATCTGGCCGCCAAGGGCGAGATCATGCTGACCAAGAACCGCGCCGACGACGAGTTGGTGTACTGATGGGCGCTCCGGCAAAATTCCTGTTCGACATGGACTTCTCCGCCCCGGAGAAGGGCCGCGATCGTGCCGCCACGCCGTCGGAGATCGCGCAGCAGGTCGCGTCCGCCGAAGCCCGCGCTTACCGCGAGGGTTTTGATGCTGCGATGCGCGAGGCCAAAGCCGAAAGTGACCGACGCGCAGCACTGGCGCTGGAAGAGATCGGCATCGCGCTACGCGGCATCGCGACGCGATTCTCCGGCATCGAAAGACGGATGGAGACCGAAGCAGTCGACGTCGCCGTCGCCGTGGCGCGGAAGCTCTGCAGCGAATTGATGGCCGGCGAGCCGCTGACCGAAATCATGGCGCTGGTGCGCGACTGCTTCTCGCACCTGGTATCGACGCCGCATCTGGTGGTCCGCATCAACGAGTCTCTTTATGACCCTGCGCGCGAGCGGATCGAGCGGATGGCGAAACAAAGCGGTTTTGAGGGTCGCCTCGTCATCCTGGCGGAGCCGGAGATCGACGGCGGCGACTGCAGAATCGAATGGGCAGACGGCGGCGTGGTACTGGAGCGCACCGCCATCGAAGCAAAGATCAGCGAACTTGTCGGGCGCTATATGGCGTCCCGCGATCAGGCCGGATTGGCCATAAGGACTGAGCCATGAGTGACACCGATACCCACGTGCCGCTTCCCGATCTCAACGCCGCGGACGCGCCCGTCGTCGACGACATCGGCTATCACGACGACGAGCAGATTTCGCGCGTCGCCGCCGACCTCGAAGCGGTATTCGACGTGCCGGTACAGGTTTCCGCCGTGCTTGGCCGTTCCAAGATGGACGTCGGCGAGCTCTTGAAGCTCGGGCCCGGAACTGTACTCGAGCTCGACCGCCGCGTCGGCGAGGCCATCGATATCTATGTCAACAACCGGCTGGTGGCACGCGGCGAGGTAGTGCTGGTGGAAGACAAGCTGGGCGTAACCATGACGGAAATCATCAAGGCCGAACGCGCCTGAGGCTATGATGTTCGCTATGTTTGCAACAGGCTCGGTCTCCACCTCTCCCTTAGGGAGAGGGCGGATCGCTCTTGCGGTCCGGGTGAGGGGGTACGGCCCATCGATAGACCGTAACCCCTCACCCCAACCCTCTCCCTGTGGGAGAGGGGGCCGACCTTCCTTGCGGCAACATTTCGACCCAACACGACACTAGGACTGACAGGAGAACATCATGCGGCTTCTCATCGTTGGCACCCTGAAGGGCCAGCTTACGACCGCCACCAAGATCGCCATGGACAATGGCGCCTCGGTGACCCACGCGGAGGACAACGAGCAGGCGATGCGCGTGCTGCGCGGCGGCAAAGGCGCCGACCTGCTGCTGGTCGATGTCGCGCTCGACATCCGCGACCTGGTGATCCGGCTCGAGGCGGAACACATCCACGTTCCCATCGTCGCCTGCGGCATCGCCAGCGACGCCCGCGCCGCGGTCGCCGCGATTCACGCCGGCGCCAAGGAATACATCCCGCTGCCGCCCGATCCCGAACTGATCGCCGCGGTGCTCGCGGCCGTCGCCAACGATTCCCGCGATCTGATCTATCGCGATGAGGCGATGGCGAAAGTGATCCGGCTGGCACAGCAGATCGCCGGCTCCGACGCTTCGGTGATGATCACCGGCGAATCCGGCACCGGCAAGGAAGTGCTGGCGCGCTACGTCCATACCCGCTCCCATCGCGCCAAAAAGCCGTTCATCTCGATCAACTGCGCGGCGATTCCCGAGCATCTGCTGGAATCCGAACTGTTCGGCCATGAGAAAGGCGCCTTCACCGGCGCCATCGCGCGCCGCATCGGCAAATTCGAGGAAGCCACCGGCGGCACATTGCTATTGGACGAAATCTCGGAAATGGACGTGCGGCTTCAATCGAAATTGCTGCGCGCAATCCAGGAGCGCGTGATCGATCGCGTCGGCGGCACGCGGCCGGTGCCGATCGACATCCGCATCATCGCCACCTCGAACCGCAACCTGGCGGATTGCGTTCGCGACGGCACCTTCCGCGAGGATCTGCTGTTCCGGCTCAATGTGGTGAACCTGAAAATTCCGCCGCTGCGCGATCGCCCGGCGGACATCCTCGAGCTGGCGCAGCATTTCGCCCGCAAATATTCCGACGCTAACGGCGTGCCGGTGCGGCCGATCTCGACCGAGGCGCGGCGGGTGCTGACCACCAACCGCTGGCAGGGCAACGTCCGCGAACTGGAAAACACCATCCATCGCGCGGTGCTGATGGCCAGTGGCGACGAAATCGGGGCGGAGGCCATTCTTTCTCCGGATGGCGACCGCCTCGACCTCGCCAAAACCGCACCGGTGGTGGCGCATGCGACCTTCGCCGCCGAGCAGGTTACCCGCGCGCTGGTCGGGCGTACGGTTGCGGACGTCGAGCGCGATCTCATCCTGGAGACGCTCAAGCATTGCCTCGGCAATCGCACCCACGCCGCCAATATCCTCGGCATCTCGATTCGCACGCTGCGCAACAAGCTCAACGAATACGCCGACGGCGGCCTGCCGATCACGCCCGCCGGCGCCGGCGAGTATCAGCGGGTTGCGGCGACGGCGTAGGTTCGTGCCGGCGCGTAGCTCTTCGCGAAGCGGTGCGCTGCAGCGCCATAAGCGCGTTTACGCGCGTCTTCGACGCGCTATGGCCCAGCTTGCTAGAGAGAAAAACCGGGGTCCCGGCTCTGCGGAGCGGCATGAAGAACGCCGCACCGCGTCCGGGACACGAGGCGCCGCTCACGAATAACTCGGCGCCTCGGGATTGCGAAAAATACGAATCGGATCGCCGGGCTGCAGAGCCCGGCCGGTAAATACCACATAGGCATAGAGCGCGAGATAGCCGATTGCGACCGCGCCGATGCAATAGAAAATCCAGATGCCGACGCGTTTCATTCAGGTGTACGCGCCGCGCTGCGCGGCTTGGGCGACGTGGCGCTGCCACAGCCACAATAGCGGCACCAGGATCAGGCCGGCCACCAGGCTGATCAGGATGCCGAGGTTCGCCACGCCATGGCCGATCACCGCCATCAGCCGCGAGGCCGCCCCGCAGACCAGAATGAGCGTCACGAGCGATATCCGCTCGCCGCGCCGCTCGATATCGGGAATGCACGACCAGTAGATCAGCCCGATCGCCAAAAGCATTCCCTTGAAAAAACGCACCGACGAGTCGATCGCACCGTCGTCGAAAATGTCCGTGAACGCGGTACCGAACACCACGCCTGCGAGGCCAAAGCCGACGCCGATAAGGCCGGCGAAGAAAACCGCGACCTGAAGAAGTTTGCGTTCCATGGAGACATCCTCTCCGCTCGTCATGCTCGGGCTTGGCCCCGCGCATCCACCATCTTCCGCGGGAGTTGTTTTAGAAAGATGGATTGCCGGGTCAAGCCCGCCACGGACGAGTAGAGCTACCCCGCCGCGGCAACCGCCGGCTTGGGCCCGACGCTGACCGCAAGCTTGCCATAGCGGTCGGTGAAGGCCTCGGTGTCGATCTCCTCTAGTTGGATCGCGCCGCTCATGACGCCTTGCTTCCATTCCTCGTGCTCCGGATCGGACTTGAATTCCGGCATCACTTCCTTGGCAAACAGTTCCAGCGAGTCGCAGATATGTTCGTGGCTGTTCTTGCCTGCCTGATTGAGCAGGATCACCTGGTCGATATGCGAGGTGCGAAAGCGCCGCAGTTTTTTGGCGATGGTTTCCGGCGAGCCGATCAGGCCGCCGCGCAATGCAGCCTCCTGCGCCTCCGGATTGTCGCGCTTCCATTTGTTGTATTCGTCCCACATGTTGACCGTGCCCGGCGCCGGGCGTGCCCTGTTCTGCCCCTGACCGTAATAGCGCAGCGCGAACTGAAAGAAGGTCGCGCCGTCAGCGCGCGCCCGCGCCTCCTCGTCGGTTTTGGCGCACATGAAGAACGACACCAGCGCCATGTTCGGGTTGATCTCGTAGTCGGCGAGCTTCTTTAAGCGCTTGGTGATGGCGTTGTAATAGGCGTGCACCCAGGCGTGCGCGGCGTCCGCGCTGACGAACTGGAAGCCGAGCGCGCCGAACCCGTTTTGTCCTGCGCGCTCGATGGTCGGCAGCTGCGAGCACGCCATCCACAGCGGCGGATGCGGTTTTTGAACGGGCTTCGGCACCACATTGCGCAACGGAATATCGAAATACTTGCCGTGATGCTCGCAGCCTCCGTCCTTGAACATCGGGAAGATGGCGCGGACGGCTTCCTCGAACACCTCTTTCTTGGTCTCCATGTCGCGGCCGAACGGCGTCAGTTCGGTGATCGAGGCGCTCTCGCCCATTCCGAACTCGACCCGGCCGTTGCTGAGCAGGTCGAGCACGGCTATGCGCTCGGCGACGCGCGCGGGGTGATTGGTGGTGAGCTGGAAGATGCCATGGCCGAGCCGGATGTTTTTGGTGCGCTGGCTGGCGGCGGCGAGAAAGGATTCGGGCGACGGCGAATGCGAGTACTCTTCCAGGAAATGATGTTCCACCACCCAGGCATGGTCGTAGCCGCAGCGGTCGGCGAGTTCGAGCTGCGTCAGCGCGTCCTGATAAAGTTTCAGTTCGCCGCCGGTCTGCCATGGGCGAGGCAGTTGCAACTCGTAAAAAATGCCGAATTTCATGCTGCGCCTCCCGCGGCCGGCTTGTTGTTAGCGGCAGTTTAAACCCCCGAAGGGCCAAGTCCACTGTCAAGCAATTCCGCATGGCGGAAGGTGGTTGCGCCGCCGGCTTGAACGGTTAGTTTGACGCTCTGAGTCGCCGCCGCGACCGCTTCACCGAGCCCCATGCCCACCTTCACCCCGCATCAGGATTCCGCGCTGAAGGCCGTCGCCGACTGGCTGAAGGCAAAGCCCGGCAAGAACGGCACGCCGCCGGTGTTTCGTCTGTTTGGCTATGCCGGCACCGGCAAAACCACGCTGGCGCGGCATATCGCCGATGGCGTCAGCGGCGAGGTCAAATTCGCGGCCTTCACCGGCAAGGCCGCTCTGGTGATGCGCAGCAAAGGCTGCGACAACGCCTCCACCATCCACTCGTTGATCTATCGCGCGAAAGAATCCGGCGTCGAGCAGCCGAGTTTTGAGCTGTGGGACGACGCGCCGGCGTCGAAGGCAAAACTGATCGTGATCGACGAATGCTCGATGGTGGACGCCGAGATGGGGCGGGATCTGATGTCGTTCGAATGTCCGCTGCTGGTGCTCGGCGACCCTGCGCAACTGCCGCCGATCCAGGGCGGCGGCTTCTTCACCAATTGCGAACCGGACGCGATGCTGACCGAGGTGCATCGCCAGGCCCAGGACGACCCCATCGTGCGGATGTCGATGGACGTGCGCGAGGGGCGCGAACTCGACATCGGCCGCTACGGCGAAAGCCAGGTGGTGTCGCGCGCCGAGCTCGATCCGGACCGCGTCATGAGCGCCGACCAGGTGCTGGTCGGCCGCAACAACACCCGGCGCGCCTACAACATGCGGATGCGGCAAAAACAGAACGTCGAGGATCCCTTGCCGGTGGCCGGCGACAAGCTGGTGTGCCTGCGCAACAACCGCAAGAAGGGCCTGTTCAATGGCGGGCTGTGGCGGGTGAAATCGCGCAACCAATCGCGGTCGAAATCGCGCATCCTCGGCATGCGGCTGTCGCCGGATGAGGACACAGGTTTCAAGGTGACAAAGGTTTCGGTGCGAGCCGATTGTTTCGAGGGCGGCATCGAGCAGATCCCGTGGGAGCAACGAAAACCCTATGACGAGTTCGACTATGGTTATGTGCTCACGGTGCACAAGTCACAGGGCTCGCAATGGGACGACGTGGTGCTGTTCGACGAAAGTTTTGCGTTTCAGGACAGCCGCGCGCGCTGGCTCTACACCGGCATTACGCGGGCGGCCAAGCGCTTGAGCGTGGTGGTGTAAGCTCCGCGGCCGCGTGGCTAAGGCCTTGGCCGGATAGCTTTATTCACGAACTCGTGTGCGGTAATGCGTAACAAGATGGGGTTTGCGGCGTATCTTGCTGCACGGGAGCCGCAGCGATTGCGAACGCCGCGCCCAAAGCCCTAAACTGCCGCGAAACCGGCCGTCATCACCAGCGAGGACACCCATGCGCCGTCACCCCTTCAGCCGACTTTCGCTCTGCGCCGCCGCCTGCGCGCTGGCGATTACCGCTTTCGCCGCAGCGCCGTCGCGCGCGGCGGAAGATCCCGTGATCATTCCGCCGCCTGCCGTTGACGCGCAGGTCGCCGACGGCATCCAGACCGCGGTGATCGCAGGCGGCTGTTTCTGGGGCGTGCAGGGGGTATTCCAGCACACCGCGGGAATCGTCAACGCGGTGTCGGGTTATGCGGGCGGCAGCAAGGCGACCGCAAACTATACCATGGTCAGCACCGGGACGACCGGTCACGCCGAAGCCGTCGAGATCAAATACGACCCGAAGAAGATCAGCTACGGAAAAATCCTGCAGATTTTCTTCTCGGTCGCGCACGATCCGACCCAGTTGAACCGCCAGGGCCCGGATACCGGCACGCAATATCGCTCGGCGATCTTCACCGCCAATGACGAGCAGAAGAAGGTGGCGGATGCCTATATCGCCCAGCTCAATGCCGCAAAAGTCTATCGGAAGCCGATCGTGACCAAGGTCGGGCCGCTGGAGGCGTTTTATCCGGCCGAAGACTATCATCAGGATTACCTGACGTTGCACCCGACCCAGCCCTATATAGTGTTCAACGATATCCCGAAGGTCCAAGCCTTGAAGAAGATCTTCGCCGAGAATTACATCGAGAAGCCGACGCTGGTGAGCAGCGCGAAGGTGACAAACTGACCCCTCCGTCATTGCGAGGAGCGAACGATCTTCGTCATGCGCGGGCTTGACCCGCGCATCCATCATACTTCGTAAGAGTCTTTCGAAGGCGATGGATTGCCGGGTCAAGCCCGGCAATGACAGAATGGATTGCTTCGCTTCGCTCGCAATGATGACCGACCTTTAAGGAGTATCCCATGACCGACACCAAAACCGCAAAAGTCGAGAAGACCGAAGCCGAGTGGCGCCGCGAATTGACCCCGATGCAGTACGCGGTGCTGCGCGAAAAGGCGACCGAGCGGCCGTTCTCCGGCGAGTACGAGCATGAGCATCGCAAAGGCACTTACATCTGCGCCGGCTGCGGCCAGACCTTGTTCGAATCCGACGCCAAATTCGATTCCGGTTGCGGCTGGCCGAGTTTTACGGCGCCCACGGTCGAGAGCCATGTCGACGAAGAGCGCGACATCAGCCACGGCATGATCCGCACCGAGGTGCTGTGCTCGAAATGCAATGGCCATCTCGGCCATGTGTTCGAGGACGGTCCGGGACCGACCGGGCTGCGCTACTGCATCAACTCGGCGGCGTTGAAGCTGCAGCCGAAATGACGCGTCATATGCGGGCTTGACTCCCTGCGGGGCCGGAGCCCGTTCGGCGAGGCGTAGGCCCGCGCATCCCTCTGACTTTCGCAAGGTCGTTCGTAAGATTGGATTGCCGGGTCAAGCCCGGCAATGACGGGTGGTTGGCGAGTTCCTTTTCACGGAACCCACCCCGCGATATGCTTCGCTCCAGCGCCCCGCTGCGAAGGGAAATCACATGTCGCTCGGCCTGATCCTCATCATCATCCTAATCATCATCCTGCTGGGCGGGTTCAGCGGCCGTTTCGGCGGCTACGGCTATGGCATGGGCCACTCGGGAATGGGGCTTGGCGGGTTGATTTTAGTGGTGCTGCTGGTCCTGGTGCTGCTGGGCAAACTGTAATCCCGCCATATCCCTGAAATTGCAGGCTTAATTCCGGCCCGCCGCCATGCGCCAGCGGATTCATCTTCTGCTGCGCCAAGAGTCGCATTTCTGTCAAACGAGCCTATATTAAGGGCTGTCCTTGAAATGACGTTCGCCGGCCAGCCGAAACGGCTTTGGCGCGGTCGGGCGTTCGTCGTTTCGTTTGCGTCTCTCAAGAAGGTTATCCGTCATGGCCGCATTCAGCTACAAGACCAGCGCCGAACTGTTTCCCGCAGCGATCCGCAAGAAGAAACGTGCGGGTTTTGCCTATCGCCGTTTCGACACCGCGGCTGAAGCGGTGCGTTTCGCGATCGAGGAGTTGCCGGCGGATTCGCTGAACGGCGCCTACTTGCAGGTCGAAGAGGCCCGTTTCGACCAGAACGGCATTCGCACGCTGTACGACAGTGCGGAATTTCCGCTGGCGCGCCGCGCGCCCGAACCGCCGGCAGAGCCCGCCACCAGCGACAAGGCCGACGCCGCCTGATCGCGTGATCCGGAATTGACCCCCTAGAGTCTCGGCTGCTTTTCCAGCCAGCGGTGCAACAGCTTGACGTTGCGGACGTTGGCGCGGAACATCACGTCGAAGGCGTCGCCGACCAGCGGCACCATCCCGACCGCGCCATCCAGCGCAACATTGCCGAGCATCCGCATGGTGAGATGCCAGGGCGCGCCGAGTGCGCGCGCCTCGCGCACCAACCACAGCGAGATCGCGGTGGTGATGATGTCGCCCACCACCGGGATCAATCCGATCAGCCCGTCGATGCCATAGCGCACATTGGTGCCGGGCACGATGAAGGCCACGTCGAGCAGTTTTGCCAGCGCATCGAGCCGCGCCAGCCGCTGCTCGCGGGTGAGATTGCCGAACGGGTTGGCGGATGAGTTGCCGACATCGAATTTGAACCCATGAATCTCGGGGCGGAGCTGCTCAGGCGCAATTTCCCGCCCCTCCTGGTCGATGATCGGCGGGGCGCGGCGGGTCTGCTGCTTAACATTCATGCGCTGTGACATGGTACGGCATCCTTCAGGCTTGCAAGCCGGCATTCAAGGCTTGTCCGAAAACGAATCGCTGCGCGCCAGCGTCGCAAGGTCGCAGCCTTCGCAATAGCGCTCATCCTTGCGGTCGATCCAGTTGTGCGCATAGACCCGCTCATTGGGAATGCCATAACGCGCCTGCAGCACACGCACGAGAATGCGCCACGCCGCGATCTGTTCCGCGGTGGCAGGCTTTGCCACATCCGGAAAATTGCCGGCGAATTCCACGCCGATCGAATTGTGCTTCAGTACCTGGCGAAAGGTCGGGCCGTTGTCGATGTACTTGTTGTCGTTGCGGTTGGCGCCGTCGCCATGGGCCGGGATCGCATCCTCCGGCACCGCCCAGTACACGGTGCCGTCGGTTTCCACCCAGACGGTGACGCCGCGGCGGGTCGGATTCTTCGCCTGCTGCAGCGCGCCGTATCTTGCCGACCCCGCCCCGCCCTCGGTCTGATGCACGATGATGTTGCGCCAGGGATTGGCTTTTGCGACGTCGCCCCATGGCGCAAGCCAGACGATTTTCAGGCCGGGAATTTCCGGTGTGCCGGAGGCGCGAGCGAGTGCGGCGAGGTCTGCAGGATCGGCGAGAGCCGGCGCAAACATCGCGACGAGGCAAAGCGCTGCTGCGGTCAAGCGAACGAGCATGGTGCAACGAGACCTCCGGTATCCCCGGCTGAAAGCCTATCACGCCGCGTGACGGGCGGGATAAGCGCCGCTGCATCCGTGGTACCGGCGAAGGCCGGGACCCATACGGCGGTAGTGGCGTTGTTGAACAGCCTCACTGCAATCATGACCGCCAGGGTTAATGGGTACCCGCCTTCGCGGGGACGACGGGAAGTGTTTGTGCGCTTAACAAGGATGGAATGTTTATTTAAAAAGAATAACGTCAAGAGAAGGTGCGCCAAAATTGCAGGCGGCTGGTGGGCTTGAGCCCGCAATGCGTGAACCTGCAGGCGGGCTCTCAGTTTAAACTGACATCGAGCTTGATGACCCAATCGCCGGCGAGGTCTTTCCTCGGTCGCAATTCCACCCTCGCCTTGCTGACAGAGAAAAACCGTTGCGCGATTTGACCGTCATATGTTCTCCGGCTGACCAGCGTCCAAGTATCGCCCAAGCATATTTTGAGATCGACCACTGTTTTATCCATCATGGACTGCAGCACTGAAGACTGAACAGGCGCAGTCCGACAGACGAAATATCTCGAATCCAGCTTGTTATCGAGCTGGGCCAGGTAACAATCGTTCCATCCTTCGAGTTGAACCTTGGAAGGAGCAAGGTCTTCCGTGGTAATTTTCTTTATCTTTATTGTTTCAAAATACTGCTCGCCGGATTTTATAACCCGCTTCAGATTTTCGCAGTACGCGGGGGCCTTAACAGGCGGCGCTGCCAGAGCAGGTTTGTCGTTATACGCCTTGGCCTCAGCAGGATTAACGCCGGCCACGTTAGAGCCAGCAGCGTTATCGCTGGCCGCTTTAGCCCCGGCCGGAACTTCGATCTTTTCAATCCCGACAGTGTTACCGCTATTCACTTTGATCTGTGCGGGATCATCGCCCGCCACTTTGGCTCCGACTGGATTAGCGCCGACCACGCCAGTCGCGGAAAGGTTATCGCTAGCGGCTTTAGCCGAGACAGCATTATCGACAGCGGCCTTGCTCCCTGACGGCTTATCGCCAAGGGCCTTAGCCTCGACGGCAGGATTGCTGGCTACTTTCGGGGCAGGATCGCCCGCCATTTGTTGGTCTGGTTCCTTTCCCCAATTGCCAAACGTGTTTCGTGCCGACGGTACCAGAAAGAAAACCAACATGCATGAAACACCCAGAGTAAGGCCCGCAGCGGCGCTCACGAGCTTCCATCGCGTTTGAAAAAGGCGCTTCCACTCGACCGTGGGGGCCGGCTGATTCAGTATCTTCCTTAGCGCCCTGACCAAGCCTTCTATATCTGATCGAAATCGCTCATGCGAGACGCGGACGGCATTCAGTCTCGCCAACACCCGGAGGCTTTCTGGAAGCTGTTCCGGGCCGGGCATTTTTGCGTCACCCACAAGAACTGGAATTACTTTCTTGTTTTGACTCAGCGCGGCTTCGATTTCCAGGCGAACAAAGTCTTGCGGGTTTTCAATCCTTCGTTCTCCATTGGGGCCGAGCGCATCAACCCAGCGACTGCCAATTACCGCCAGCAAAACGTCGGTTTGCGCCACTTTCTCTTCCAGGACCTTCACAAAATCCTGGCCGGGCTCAATATTGTCCACATCCATAAAAAGGTGCTTCGGACCGAAAGCACTCAACAAGCTATCGAACAGACGACCCGCATGTCCCGGATCGTCGCCGCGGCGATAGCTGATGAAAACGCTACCGGGCATTCCGTAAGCGCCTATACATATTAATGTAAATCCAAGCCTAGCGAAAAGCGAAGTCGCTTGAAAGAACTTATCGTCTTGTTTCAAGAAACCGGGGCAATCTTAGCCTCTTAAAGACCAAGGATAATCGTAACTCACAGTCGTGGTGACGGGAAAGATGGATATGCGGGTCGTCCCCGATCAAGTCGGGACAGGGCCCGCGTATGACGAAGGAGAGAATTATTCCCCCCAGGCCGCAAACGCATCCTGGAACGCGCGCTCCCCCGGCGCGCCCTTCTCGATGGCGATGATCGCCCTTCGCTGGTTCGTGTAGACCAGCGGTATGTCGAACCAGGAGCGCTCCTTCAGCAGCTGCAGATTGCGGGAACGGTCGGCGTCGACGTTGGAGAGGCCGACCAGGAAGAAGCCGTCGGTGACTTTCACCGCGAGCCCCGCGAGCGGCGTGCCGCGCGCCTGCTCGTTGGATTTCATCAATATGCCGGGCACATTGCCGACGCCGCCGCCGTCGAAATTCTGCGGCAGGATGAAGGTCAATTCCGCGGTGTGGCTGGCGGGGAGCGAGGTGTCGGTGTTGCGGCGGAACGACATCGTCATCTTGAACTTGCGCTCGGGGATGTCCACGTCGGCGCGCACCGCGAGGTCGCCGGGCGCGTTGCCGGTGCCCTTGATGGCTTCGGTGCGCCACACCACGGTGCCGACATATTGCTTGCCCTTGGGATCGGCCGGATCCTCGTCGTACAGCACCACGCGCTGCGCAACGGGCGCCACCGTCTCGGACGACGGCTGGCCGACGCGGTCGGCGATTTTCGGCCGTGGCGCCGGCGTGGTGGAATCCTTCGGCGCCTCCACGGTCGCCGTGGGTTTCAGCATGTTGCGCACGTAGGAAACCACTGCCGGTCCCCACAGGATCGCGGCGCCGGCAAGGATCAGCACGATGCCGATGGCGATCGCGCTCTTGAACGGAAAGCCGCCGCCGCCGACGCGCGCGGCGCGGGGCGCCTTCCTCCTGGCACTCTTGTCCGGCGCGCGCGGACGTTGAGCCGGCTGATCCGGCGGCGGGGTCCAGCGCGCGGCTTCCTCGGCGGATTCGTCATAGGAATACGGCAAATCGGGATCGGCGCCGCGGTTCTCCATGCTGGGCTCGAGCCGGTCGAACTCCGGCGAGGGCGAGGGCACATTGGCGTAGGTTTTCCGCGCCGAGCGGTTGGCCTGCGCGGCGGCACGGCCGAGATCGTCGGCGTCGGCCGCGATATCGCGGAAACCGCGCACCCCCGGCGGCTGGGTTTGGCCCGGCGGCTGCGGGCCGGCGTCGGGACGGCGCGGCGCCGCGGGGCGGACCGGCGGCAGAGTCGGATCCTGCATGCCGACCGATGGCTGCGGCGGCCGCGCGGGCGATGGCGGCTGCGGGTTCAAATCGGACGCCGGAGCCGGCTGCTCGGGCCTGAGATTGCGTTGCGGCGGCGCCGCCGGCTGGCCCGGCGGGCGCGCGCGGGCCGGCGGCGGCGGATCCCCCGGCTTGGGCTGGGCCCGGGGGGTGCCGGCGCGAAACGCATCGCCGGAGCGGGAACCTGCCCGCGAGGCCTCGCGGGCGCGTTGCGCGGCTTCGGACTCTACTTTGCGTACCGCCTCTTCCAGCGACAGCCGCTCCCGGGTGATTTCGGATTCGGACAGCGGCGGCTGCACGCTACGCAGCTGCGCAATCAGCGCCGCGCGAGCCCGCTCATACAGCGCGCGGCGGGCCTCGCCGGGGGCACTGGGGTCCAGTCCGGCAATGGCGCGGGCGATCAGCGGGTAGTAGTCAGCCATATCTCTCTATCTGGACGCTTTCCGGTAATATCGCGTTAAGCCTCGAATGGGTTCTGTACCAGAATAGTATCCTCGCGTTCCGGGCTTGTGGAAAGCAGCGCGATGGGGCAACCGACCAATTCCTCGACCCGGCGGACATATTTGATGGCCTGAGCCGGCAGATCCGCCCAGGAACGGGCATTCGCGGTCGGTTCCTTCCAGCCTTCGATAGTCTCATAGATCGGCTCGACCCGCGACTGCGCGCCCTCGCCGGCCGGCAGATGGTCGATTTCGCCGCCGTCCAGCCGGTAGCCGGTACAGACCTGAATGGTGTCGAACCCGTCGAGAATATCGAGCTTTGTCAGCGCCAGGCCGTTGATGCCGCAGGTCCGCACGGTCTGGCGCACCAGCACCGCGTCGAACCAGCCGCAGCGGCGCGGACGGCCGGTGTTGGTGCCGAACTCGCGGCCGCGCTCGCCGATCCTACGCCCGAGTTCGTTGTCCTGCTCGGTCGGGAACGGCCCCTGCCCAACGCGCGTGGTGTAGGCCTTGCAGATGCCCAGCACATAGCCGACCGCGCCCGGGCCCATGCCGGTTCCGGTCGCGGCCTGCGCCGCCACGGTGTTGGAGGAGGTGACGTAAGGATAGGTGCCGTGATCGACGTCGAGCAGCGCGCCCTGCGCGCCCTCGAACAGGATGCGCTTGCCCTCGCGGCGTTTGACGTCGAGCAGCCGCCACACCGTCTCGGCGTAGGGCAACACTTTCGGCGCAAGCTCAGTCAGGTCTTTCAGGATGTCGCCGCCGTCGATTTCCTTCAAGGCGAGCCCGCGCCGGATCGCGTTGTGATGGGCCAGCAGCCGCTCGATCTTGTGCGGCATGGTCTGCAGGTCATCGAGATCCATCAGGCGGATGGCGCGGCGGCCGACCTTGTCCTCATAGGCGGGGCCGATGCCGCGCTGGGTGGTGCCGATCGCGGTCGCCTTGCTGGCGTTTTCGCGGATCGAATCCAGTTCGCGATGCAAAGGCAAAATCAGCGTGACGTTTTCGGCGACGCGCAGATTGTCCGGACCGACCGCGACGCCCTGCTTCTGCAGTCGTGCCACTTCGTCGAGAAACGCCTGCGGATCGAACACCACGCCATTGCCGATCACGGAGAGTTTTGAGGGCCGCAATACGCCTGACGGGAGCAGCGCCAACTTGTAGGTTACGCCGTTGATCACCAGCGTGTGGCCGGCATTGTGGCCGCCCTGGAAGCGCGCGACGATGTCGGCCTGCTCCGACAACCAGTCGACGATCTTGCCCTTCCCCTCGTCGCCCCACTGGGCGCCGACCACGACGACATTGGCCATTAGGTGAGTGTTCCCTGCAGCTCGTGAGTAGACGCCCGGCGAGACACACGGCCGGGGCCGCTCGGATGCGAGGCAGCTAACCGGATAAAGGATGCGGGGAATGGACGCAAGCAAGAACAAGGGTTTAGGCATTACCCCATCATCTTCAAACGATTGATCTCCACTGGAAATCCGGGACGGCGTCTCGCTCATCCCTCTTCGCCGCGCCATTCATTCTTGCTGCACCGGACGGCTTGCGTTTCCTTTGCATCCGTGTATACTTTGTATTGTAAAGTTGAGGCACCATGCGCGATCTCGACAAGGCCCTGGCCGATATCTTCGCCATCCGCAGTCAGATTGCGGCCGGCACGGCATTTCGCGGTTATGGCCCGGCGGCGGTCGCGGCAACCGGTGCTCTCGCACTGCTGACCGCGCTCGCCCAGCACGTCTGGCTCGACGATCCGACCGCGCAGCCGCTGATCTTTTTCGCGATGTGGGCGGCCACCGCGGCGGTTTCCGCCGGGCTGATCTGGATCGAGATGCAGGCGCGCTCGCGCCGGCATCATTCGGGCCTTGCAGATGCAATGGTCTATCAGGCGATCGAGCAATTCCTCCCCATTGGCGCGGCGGGTGCGCTGCTCGCCGTGATGCTGGGAAAATTCGCGCCGGAGACGCTGTGGATGCTTCCGGGCCTGTGGCAGATTCTGGTGAGCCTCGGCATCTTTGCGTCGGCGCGCTCATTGCCGCGCACGGTCACGCTCGGCGGCGCCTGGTATTTTGTCGCGGGTTTTGCCTGCCTGCTGCTGGCGAGCCAAAGCCATGCGCTGTCGCCGTGGAGCATGGGTGCGCCGTTCGTCATCGGACAGCTGCTGATGGCGGCGATCCTTCATCTTGCCTCCGGGGATGCCGATGCGGAAGAGTGACGCGGACAACGCACCTTTCTCCTATGAAGGGCTCGACCGGGTGATGCATGAGAAGGCGCGACTCGGCCTGCTCACCTCGCTGATGGCGCACCCGAAGGGATTGGCGTTTTCGGATCTCAAGCAGCTCTGCGGCCTGACCGACGGCAACCTCAGCCGCCATCTCCAGGTGCTGCAGGAAGCGGGCCTGGTCGAAGTCATCAAGGGTTACGAAGGCAACCGTCCGCATACCAGTTGCCGCCTGACCAAAAGCGGCCGCCGCCGCTTTCTCGATTACCTCGCGGTGCTGGAAGGCCTGGTGCGGGACGCGGCCAAGGCCGCGGGCAAACAGGACATGCCGGTTTCCAGATTCGGAATCCTGCCTACCTGATCCCTTTTTTTGAGAGGAAGCTTTACAATGCAAAGTACTCTTGTGCCTAAACTGGATATCGGTCTTGACGCCGGCGCCAAACTTCACGTCGGCATCATCATGGACGGCAACGGGCGCTGGGCCACCCGGCGCCAGCTTTCGCGCCTGCATGGACATCGGGCCGGCGTCGAAGCGATCCGCCGTGTGGTCGAGGCGGCGCCACATCAGAACGTGGGCACGCTGACGCTGTATGCCTTCTCGAGCGACAACTGGCGCCGGCCCAAAGCCGAGGTCACCGGCTTGATGGCGCTGCTGCGTTCCTATCTCGCCGACGAGATCGAAAGCCTGGTCCGCAACGGTGTCCGGCTCACCGTGATCGGCCGCCGCGACCGCCTTCCCTTCGGCCTTGCCGACGCGATCGGAGATGCCGAAGCCGCGACCGCGGCCGGAGACGTTCTGCACCTGCGCGTGGCGATCGACTATTCCGCCCGTGATGCGATCCTGAACGCGGCGGCGCAGGCAGGCACGCTGCGCAAGCTCACCCGGGCCGATTTCGGCGGGCTTATCACGGGCGAGCCCGGGCTTCGCGACGTCGATCTCGTGATCCGCACCAGCGGCGAGAAACGCCTGTCCGACTTCCTGCTGTGGGAAAGCGCCTACGCCGAATTGCATTTCACCGAGCGGATGTGGCCGGATTTCGCAGCGGAGGATCTGGCCGAAGCGCTGAGGTCTTTCCATGCGCGAGAACGCCGGTTCGGCGGCCTGCGAGCGCTTGATCCCCAGCTGGCGGTTGTTGTCTAGCCCCGTGGGGCGCCTTCCTACTTCACCCGCCTGTAAAAATTGCTCGCGCTGCCGCGGCCGCCGGCCACATTCCGATTGGTGTTGACGAACTCGTCTGTGGTGAGCTTGTCGATCGCGCGGGTCTGCGCCTCGCCCTGCCAATTCGGAAATGAAGCCGACTCGATGTTGTAGGTGACCGTCCTGGCGGCTTCGTCGACCGTATAGGTGCCGAACACTGACAGGCTGCGCCGCATGATTTCAGCGTACTCCTCGGGCGTGCCGGTCAGGCGGTTGTTGGACGCGATCTTCGGCAGGTCGCGCGCGACATGGATCTGCGCGAAGCGGCCCTCGGGCGTGAAGATCAAAATGCCCTTGGGGGTCTCGCCGAACGGAAACGATTTTTTGCCGTCAGGCGCCGTTACCTCGGCGACAACGAAATTCCAGGTGCCGATGAGCTGGTCCTTCAGGCTTGCGGCAGGTTGCGCGGCGCTGGCGCCAACCGACAGCGCTAGCGCGAGCAGGGCGGCCATGGTTCTCAACGTCATAGGCTCCTCCGGCATGTGGTTGGCGCGCACGCTATCGCGGAACGCGTCGCTGCGCGATGCCGGGCTTTCAACACGCCGCAAGATTTCGCCATTGGAGCATAACAAAGGCCGCAGCTTTCGCTGCGGCCTTTGTTCCGATAATCAGGCCTGCCCTTACCAGCGCGGGCCAACTCCGACGCCTACGCCCACGCCGGCCGGGCCGACGCCGATGCCGACGCTGGGACCGCGGTCGTAACCGTCATAGTAGCCGCGGCGTTCGATATAACGTTCGCGAGGCGCGTAACCATAGGAATCCTCGACGATCACGCGGCGCGCGCCGCGCTCGCGCCAGCAGCGCCCGTATTCGTTACAGACCATGCGGACGTTTTCGATGCCGTTGTCCGGGATGACGGCGAGACCGTTGGTAAGCGGAGCGGCGGAGGCCGCGGTGGCGAACAATGCGCCGGCCCCGAGCGCGAGCGAGATGATGACCTTATTCATACTGAACCTCCTGTGGACTGCCCTCGCGAAGCAACCAGTTGGATTGCCAATTGTTCCCGGAGGCACATGTTCCGTTGCCCAAGGGAACGTACTTCTCGCCTGCCCGCTGTTTTTGAGGTGCCTTTGGAAAGAAATTCCACAATGAACCAACAGCCGCCGGCGAGCAGCGCCTGTTTGCCTGGGTTGGGATAGCGGCCGAACAAATTTGACGGGTGTCTCGCGACGCCCAAGCCTTTTCCTTTGAAAACGGGTAAATTGGCGGCCAGCCGAACTGCGATCGGATACACTGCAGCCAAAGCAAGGATTTCCTCATGAAACCCCGCCTGCTCCCGCTCGCCCTGATATCGACCCTCGCCGGCGGGCCGTTTGCGCTGCAAAGCTCGATCGCCCTGGCGCAGTCGCTTGAGAACAGGGTTTTCGCGGCGAGCCCCGCCATGCCAGCCAACGCGCCCGAGCAGGACCCCCTGATCGGATCATGGACCTATCGAAGCCTGCTCAACAATCCCGACGCCTCGGTCGAATTCAACAAGCTGCGCTTCGGGGTGGCCACCCTGACATTCGAGAAGACCGCAATGGGTGAGATCAAGGGCTCGATCGGCGGCACCGGCTGGAGTCTGGAGCTCAAGGGTAACCGCGGCCTCGGCAATCCATTCGACGTGCGCTTCCAGGGCAAGGGCAAGGCCGGCGATGAGATCTGGACCTACGACTATATCGGATATCTGGTTCCGGCATGGCCCAATGGCGAGGGCCAGCGCCCGGCGATCGTCGGGTCGGTAATACGGACCGTGCCGCATTCCGACGGCGCCGGAGGCATCTCGCCTGCGGGCTATGTCGCTTCCTTCGTGGCCGTGAAGCAGTGAAACTCCGTTTTCTCCCGCTCGCCGCGATCCTCGCAGGCCTGTCGGGGCCTGTCGCCGGCATCGCACAGGCGGCGCCGTATCCCGACAGGCCGATCACCATCGTGGTGCCGTTCGGAAAAGGCACCACCGCCGATCTTGTCGCCGCTGTCGTGTGCGAGACGATGTCGAACAATATCGGGCAGAAAGTCGTCGTCGAGCTCAAGCCCGGCATGGGCGGCGGCCTCGCGATGCTCGAGGTGGAGAAGGCTCCGCCCGATGGCTATACGCTTGCAATGATCACGCAGGGCACTCACGTCTTCAATCTCAGTCTGTACAAGACGCTGGCATACAGTCCTCAAAAGATCGTCCCCATCACGCCGATCGCCGCGGTCTCCAATGTGATGACGGTACATCCATCCAATCCGGCGAGCGCGCCGCTGGAGGTTGCGGCCGCCGCCAAAGCGGCGCCCGGCCAATTGACCTATGCCTCTGGAGGCGTCGGCACCTCGCACCATCTCGGCGGCGTCCTGTTCGCCTCGATCGCCGGCGTCGATATCAAGCACGTGCCGCATCTGGTTTCGGTCGACGGCGTGAAGAAGATCGTCAGCGGCGAGATCACCATGGGCTTCTTCAACCTGCCGACCGTGATCGACGAGATCAAGACCGGCAAGCTGAAGGCGCTCGCGGTGACCAGCATGACGCGCTCGCCGCATCTGCCCGACCTGCCGACGCTCGATGCCTCAGGCCTCAAGGGTTACGACCTCGTGACATGGTTCGGCTTCGGCGCGCCGGCCGGTACGCCGCCCGAGATCGTGCAACGGCTGCGCGACGAATTCGCGAAAGCGGCCGCCGATGCTGCAGTGAAAGCCAAGCTGAAGGAAGCCGGGCTCGATCCGATCGATCAGATGCAGCCGGCGGAGTTCGCCAAGCTGATCGCCGCCGACCTCGCGAAATGGACGCCGATCATCAAGGCCTCAGGCGCCAGCGCCGAGTGAGGATCCGCGGGGGCGCGCTACAGGCCACACGATCGCTAAAAACATATGCCCGGCACAAGGCCGGGCATACGGGTTCCGAACAAGCTGTTATTTTCGATAGGTCTATACGATCAGCAGGTCGTGCGGGTTGATGACGGCGCCAGCCTGGACCTGCACCACCGTGATCGCCGACGCCTGCGTGCCGTCGGCGCTGAAGTAGAGCGTCGTGTTCGCGGTATCGAAGTGGAATACCGCGCCATTTCCCGAGAACTGGTCGTCGCCGGACGTCTCGAACACCGACGTCACGTCCTGACCCGCTACCAGCCCGCCCCCAAAACTGTTGGCAGAGATGGCGATGTGGTCGTGTTCGGCGGTATTGTTGAAGTCGGTGATCACGTTGGTGCCGGTCGGCTGGCTCTGGAACGCAAAGGTATCGTTTCCGGTGCCGCCCGTCAGCACGTGATTGCCGTCGAAGCCGAACAGGATGTCGTTGCCGCCGCCGCCGTTCAGCGCTTCGTTGCCTTGGGTGGCAACGAGGATTTCGTTGGCGCCGGTGCCGGTGAGTGTCGTGGTCGTGGTCGCGTTGTTGACGACGTTCACGGTGGCGAAATTGCCGCTGGTCGCGTGAAGGTCGGTGGCGTCGTAGGTGAACGACCCGCCGAGCGTGGCGTCATCGGTGAAGAATACAAAACCGAAAGCCGTGCCGGCGCTGCCGCCGGTGCTGGTGCCGACGCTGCTAGCGTAGACATGGTCGGTCGTATCCGGATCGGTGTCGTTCGCCCCTAGCGCCCACGGCGCGATGGCGACCGTGGCGTTCGGTCCGGCGTCGGTAATGACCGTATCATTGACCGCCGTCGGCGCGTCATTGGTGCCGTCGATGGCGATGGTGACGGTCTGCGGCGTTGCGGCGCCGTGATCGTCGGTGACCATCACGGTGTAGGTCTGCACCAGGGTCTGGCCCTGGGCCAGGAACTGGATGTCGGCGTTGTCGACGCTGAAGTGCCAGGCGAGCGAGCCGCTGCCGCCCGATTCGGAGACCGGATCGAGCGAGAATGTGCCGACATAGCCGCTGCCATCGGGCGTGAAGCTCGCGGTATGGGTGTCGGCGGTCTCGACGTCGGTGAAGGTGATGCTGCCGCTGGTCGTCTCGGTCGCGGGACCCGGCGTCGGCGTGATCGAAATCTGGTCGACCAGAAGCCCGGTGCCGTCGGTTCCGAAATCGAAGAACAGCTGCGTGGTCGGGTCCGTGGCGTCGCCCACCAGATCGAAGGTGTATTTGGTGAACCCCAGCGTCACGTCCCTCTGGGACAGAATCTGGGCGCCATCCCAGAACACCTGCAGCGAGCTGGTGCTGGCGTCGGCATCGCCGGCCACATAGAAGCTGACGATATAATGCTGGCCGGCGACCGTGCTGGCATCCTGCTCCAGGAAGCCGGTGCCGGAAAGCCGCGCCGAATAGTTGCCGAACTCGCCGCCGATAAAGGTCGGATCGGCCGACACGCCGGAGGAGGAATAACCGGTGAGATCGCCGGTTTCGAAGCCGCCATTGACGGCGACCGTCGGCCCGGCATCTTCGGTGATCGAGCCGAGCGCATTGGTCGAGGTGATGACCGGCGCGTCGCTGGCGCCGGTGATGTTGAAGGTCAACGTGGTGGTCTGGCTGCGGCCGAGGCTATCCGTGACCGTGATGCTGAACTGGTCGGTCGGATTATCGCCGACCTGCAGCTGATCGAACGCGGCGTTGGCCGTATACGCATAAAAGCCGTCGGAGCCGACGAACAACGAACCGTAGGTCCCAGTGACCGTGGTGTTGGTGCCCTGCCCGTTCACATCGGTCAGGCTGAGGGTGACGCTGCTGTCGCCGCTGCTGTCGAACACATCGGTGATGGCATTGCCGACGGCGACGGTATTGCCCGCGTCGGTAAAGGCGGAGTCATCCGCCGCCGCGGTCACCGGGTTGACCACCAGCGGGTCCTCGGCGCCCGTAGCGGTGATGGTCACCTGCTGGGTCGAGCTGGTGATGCCATCCGAAACCGTGATGTCGTAGGTCACGGTCAATGTTTCGCCGGCGGCAAGGAAGTCGAGATCCTTGTCCTGAATGGCGAAGCTCCAGTCGATACCGCCCGCGCCCGTGCCGGTGGAATCGTGCAACGCGGTCGTCAGCGCCGCTTGCAGGTCGTTCAGTGTGTCGGCCGGGACAAAGTTTGGATCCGCCGACCAGACGGCGGAGTTCACCGTCACGGTCACCGAATGGCTGTCGGTTAGATCGACGTCGGTGAAATTCAGCGTGCCGCCAGTGGCGGTATCGAGCGTGCTCGAGCCTGCCGCATTCGGTTGCTCCGCCACCGCCGCCGATCCCGCTGCGCTGGTGATCGTCACGGGGTCATTGGCGCCGGTGATGACCACCGAAACCGTCTGGTTGGCATTGGTCGAGTTATCGCTGACCTTCACGTTGTAGTTGACGGTCAACTGCTGGCCTTCGGCCAGGAAGTCGAGAGCCTGGTCGGCAATGTTAAAATTCCAGTCCACGCTTCCGGTGCCGGTGCCGGTGGAATCATTCAGGGTGGTGGTCAGCGCCGCCGCCAGATCCGCCTGCGTCGCCGCCGAAACGCTGTCCGAGGTGGAGACCAGCGTGGTGGTGACGGTGTGGGTGTCGCCGGTGTCGGCATCGGTGAAGTTCAGCGTGCCGGCCGGCGTGGTGGTCGTGGTGTCGATCGCGGCCGAGCCGGTGGTGTCGGCGAGCTCGGTGACCGAGGCGGATTCCGGACCGCTGGTGATGGTCACCGGATGGTTGGTCCCGACGATCGTGATGGTGACGTCCTGGGTGGTGGTCGCGCCGGACGGATCCTTGACCTCGACGTGGTAGACCAGGGTCATCGTCTCGCCGCCGCTGAGGAAGCTCGACGCAGAGTTCGACATCGTGAAATCCCAGTCGACCTCGCCCAGCAGGTGGCCGGTGGAGTCTTCCAGCGTGGTGGCGAAGGCTGCGAGCAACTGAGCCTGGGTGAGCGGCACCGCGCCGCCGCTCGACCGCGACGCGTCGACCGTGGTGTGGACGGTGTGGGTGTCGGACAGATCGATGTCGCCGAAGAACAGATCGCCGTGCGCGGTGTGATTGCCCGCCGAATTGACGTTCTGGTCCTCGATGAACGCGGCCGATTGCGGACCACTGATGAACACCGGCTTGTCGTTGGTGCCGATCACGGTGATCTGGACGTTCTGGGTCGAGACGCCGCCGGCGTGGTCGTCGAGCTGCACCACATAGGTGATGTTGAGATGTTCGCCGGCCGCGAGGTAATCGAACGCGAGGTCGGCGCCCGAGAACGTGGTGTTGATGGTGCCGGCGCTGGAGCCGGCGTTCTTGACGACACTGTCGACGTGGAAGAACGACATCAGCTCGGCGTTGCCGAAGATGATTCCCGAGGTGTTGCCCGTCGCCGAGGCCGAGAGCACCGTCGCGGTATGGCCGGTATTGGCGAGATCGTCATCGGTGAAATTCAGCGTGACATTGACGATATCGGGGGTCAGCGACAGGGTGGTGTTGGCCTGCTCGGTTACGGTCGCCAGCGCGGCTGTGCTGATCACCGGTTTGTCGTCGGTACCGGTGACGGTGACCTGAACGGTTTGTATGGCGGTGCCGCCATGATTGTCGGAAACCGTGATGTCGTAGGTCAGGACCAGCGTCTGGTTCTTGGCGAGAAAGTCGAAATCGTCATCGGCGTCGCTGAATGTCCATTTCAGTTTTCCCGAGCCGTTGCTGTCACTGGTGATCTGCGACGTCATGGCGGTCTGGAAATGCGCCAGCGAGGCCGACGGAACGATCGTGCCGCCCGACACCGTCGCGGAATGCAATGTCGCGCTCGTGGTGTGGGTATCGCTATGGTCGGAGTCCTTGAAGTTCATCGTCCCGGTCAGCGTGTGCAGCGCGGTCGAATCCGTGGTGTTGGCGAACTCGGTAAAGCTGCCGCTCGCGGACGAGGACGTGAACGTCGGTGCGTGGTTGGTCATGAAAAACCCCTGCCTGTTTGGACACACGGATGCCGGTGCTGGGACGCACCCTGTGTAACGATTGAGTTTCACCAATTCACGAGCCGCCGCTCGGTTTTAATAAGGGGTAGATGGAAATTGCGTGTCGGGGCGGTCGCGCTGTCGAACGTATCTTGGTTATTCTTCGTTTTGATGACTTGGGCGAGATGACTTGCGGCTGCGAAATCATCTCACACAAAAATACGATGCCCTCCCTGCCGCATCGGATAAGTTGTAAGATCGCAACTTATCCGATCATATTCTCAAGCTTGTCACGGCGTCAACATTCGGCAATCGAAAATCCCGCGCGAAACGAAAGATCGGAATTTATGCAATTGACGCACCTGCAGGCCCCACACCGGAAGAAAATAATCTCGCGGAATTAGGGTGTTCCCTGCACGGAACATGACGCAGCGAAGCGGTCGCAGGCCTGCAAGCGCCCGCGCAACGCTTTGGCTCAGCAACCTCGGCGTGAATTTTAGCTCATGCCGATGCCGATGATACCAAGGCCGAACGCACCGGCCAGATCGGACTGGCGCGGACGATTCGGGGCGATGCGCTCATTGCGGCGCCGGTGGTGCAAGCGGGCGTGCGGCGCAGCGGCCAGCCGCGCATGGTCGCAATGCATCAGCGCCATTGATGCTCGTCCAAAATCCATGTCAGGACCGTAGCCCGGATGGAGCGAAGCGCAATCCGGGCAGCTACAGGTCCCGGGTTTCGCTGCGCTTCACCCGGGCTACGCGAATGTGCATATGACCGCTTCCGATTCGGCCTCAAGCCGTTCACCCTCCACCCACTGGCTCGCCAACCAGCCGTATCTGCTGCTCAGCCTGACCGCGCTGTTCTGGGCCGGGAACGCCATCGTCGGCCGCATCGCGGCGGGGCATATTCCGCCGGTCACGCTGTCGTTCCTGCGCTGGAGCGGCGCGTTCCTGATCATCCTGCCGTTCGCCTGGAACCATCTGGTGCGCGACTGGCCGCTGATCCGCGACCGGTTCGGCATGATGATCCTGCTCTCCGTCACCGGCATCGGCGGCTTCAACACGCTGCAATACTGGGCGCTGGAACACACCCAGGCGCTCAACACCCTGCTGCTGCAATCGGCGGGACCGTTGTTCGTCGCAATCTGGTCGCTGGCGCTGCTGGGAGTGCGGCTGACGTTGGCGCAGGCCTGCGGCATCGCGCTGTCGTTATCCGGCGTGCTGGTGATCCTGCTGCACGGCGACCTCACCACCTTGAAGAACATCGAATTCAACAAGGGTGACGTCATCTTCACCATCGCGCTGGCGATCTTCGGGCTGTATTCGGTGCTGACCCTGAAGCGGCCCAACATCCACGGCCTGTCGTTCGTCGGCTTCACCTTCGGCGTCGGCGCCGCCTGCCTGATCCCGCTGTTCATCTGGGAGCTGTGGTCGCGCCCGCTGATGCAGCTCGACGCCGCCAACCTCGCGTCGCTGGTCTATGTCGCGGTGTTTCCCTCGACACTGGCCTATCTCTGCTTCAATCGCGGCGTGCAGCTGATCGGCGCCAACCGCGCGGCGCCGTTCTTTCATGTGATCCCGGTATTCGGCTCGGCGATGGCGATCTTCTTTCTCGGCGAAGCGCCGCATCTGTACCATCTGTTCGGCTACGCGCTGGTGCTGACCGGGGTATATGTCGCTTCACGGAAGCCGGTGGCGCCGTCATGAAACCGGTTGGCGTACCGGGAATTTGCTGTAGGCCTCATGCGTGCAGATGATGACGTGCTCGGCGCAGCCGTTGCGCCGATGCGGATCGCTTAAGGTTTCGTAGTCCGGCGACGTCATCATGCCGGTGAACGCGGATAACGTCGGATAATACACCAGCGCCGCATAATCCCACTGGTTGCCGTCTTCCGAGCCGAGCGCCACGGCCTTCGCATTGCCGGTCCACAACAGCGTGCCGCCGCGCGCCTTGATCATCGGCACGGTCAGCGCGCTATAGCGCAGGTACGCGTCCCAGCCGCTGCCGTCGCCATCGAGCGAGCGCGCGTGGAAGCGCATCAGGTTTAGCATCACCACCGGTGCGGCGGGGTCGAGTTCGCTCAGGCCCTTGATGTTCAGCAAATCGACGGCCATTTCGTTTCCTTTTCGTTCGCGTCCTGCATCATGATGTTGTGTTGCCATGCGACGCCGACGCAATCGCGGCGACATCATTCACCATCGCGGAACAAATTAACCTTGACCATCTTTGTCCAATTGTCCCGGAATGATAGTATTCCGGCTGTACCCTGTTGTGTCTGGAGTAGACCATGGCCCCGCGTGCCAATTGGAAGGGCTTTTTGCGCCTTTCCCTCGTCACCTGCCCGGTTGCATTGTTCCCGGCGACCTCGGATTCCGAAAAGATCAGCTTCAATCAGATCAACCGCAACACCGGCCACCGCATCAAATACATGAAGGTCGACGCCGACACCGGCGAGGAAGTCTCGTCGGAAGACATCATGAAGGGCTACAAGGTCGACACCGACACCTATATCGAAATCTCCAGGGACGAACTCGACAACATCGCGCTGGAATCCACCCGCACCATCGAGATCGACCAGTTCGTGCCGAAGTCCGAGATCGACGAGCTGTATCTGGTGCGGCCTTATTACATCGTGCCCGACGGCAAGGTCGGCCATGACGCCTATGCCGTGATCCGCGAAACCATCCGCTCACTCGACAAGGTGGCGCTGGCCCGCGTGGTGCTGACCAACCGCGAGCATGTGATCGCACTGGAGGCGCGCGACAACGGACTGATGGGAATGCTGCTGCGCTATCCCTATGAGGTGCGCAATTCGGCGGAGTATTTCGACGACATCCAGGACGTCAAGATTACAAAAGACATGCTGGATCTCGCCAAGCACATCGTACAGCAGAAGTCAGGGCATTTCGATCCGACGAAATTCGAGGACCATTACGAGGCGGCGCTGACTGAGCTGATCAACAAGAAGCGCAACGGCGAGAAGATCACGCCGGCGTCGAAGCCGGTGTCGAATGACAATGTGATCAGCCTGATGGACGCGCTGAAGCGCAGCATCTCCGGCAAGCCGGCGGCGAAGGCGGAGCCTGCCGCCAAGTCAGCCAAGGGCAAGAAGCCGCGCAAGGCGGCCGCCGGCCAGCGCGAAATGCTGCTGCCGATCGCGGGCAAGCGCGCCGCCAAGGCGGAAGAAAAACGCGCGCCGAAGGAAGTGAAGGCAAAAGCGCGCGCGAGGAAGGCGGGATAACCTCCACTGTCGTCCCGGCGAACGCCGGGACCCATAACCTCCGATCTCTCCATTCAATTGACGACGTTCATCAGGGATAGCTCGCGACTATCGGGCACCCGTGGCTATGGGTCCCGGCGTTCGCCGGGACGACATGGAGTATTGCGCAATGTCGGGGCACCTGCGGCGCGGTAGCGGCTTCCGCTTTACGCCTTGGCGGGCTAGCGTGCCAACAGTCGATCAAGAAACGAAATTGGGAGAAGGAAACAGAATGGTCTCGTCACGCTCGCGTATTGCGGCCCTCGCTTTTGCGTTCACCGGTTTCACGTTTAGTGCCTTCGCGCAAACGCCCGCCTACCCCACCCGCACCATCACGCTGGTGCTGCCGTTCGCGGCCGGCAGTGGCACCGACACCACGACGCGGATCATCTCCAAGGAGCTCGGGACCGCGCTCGGCGTCGGAATGGTGATCGACAACAAGCCGGGCGCCAACGGCATGATCGCCGCGACCTATGTCGCGCGGGCGCAGCCCGATGGCTATACGCTGTTCGTCACCACGAACACCTCGCATTCGGCGAATCCCTATCTGCTGAAGAACCTGACCTACGATCCGATCAAGGATTTCACGCCGATCGCACGCACCGGCGATCTGCCGTTCATGCTGGTGATCAACCCCGAGATTCCGGCGAATTCGGTGCAGGATTTGATCGCGCTGGCGAAGAAGGAGCCTGGCAAGTACTCTTACGCCAGTGGCTCGTCGTCGGCGATCGTGTCGGGCGCCACCTTCGCGCGGCTCGCCGGCCTCGATTTGCTGCACGTCCCCTACAAGAGTTCGCCGCCGGCCCTGACCGATGTGATCGCCGGACGGGTGAGCATGATGTTCGTCGATGTGTTGACCGGCCTGCCCCATGTCAACGGCAAGGCGCTGAAGGCGCTCGCGGTCACCACCAAGGACCGCTCGGCGCTGCTGCCCCATCTGCCCTCTATGGACGAGGCCGGCGTCAAGGGTTTTGATATCACCTCCTGGCAGGGCTATCTCGGTCCCGCCAATCTGCCAAAGGACATCGTGCTGAAGCTCAACGGCGAAATCCAGAAGATCATCAATCGGCCCGAGATCAAGAAGGAGCTTGGCGAGCGCGGCATGGAAGCGTTCTCGGGACCACCTGAGGAATTCGAGAAATTCCTGAAAGAGCAGCTGGTGGTCTGGGAAAAGCTGATCACGGATGCGGGAATCGAGAAGCAGTAAACTCACCGCGTCGTCCCGGCGAACGCCGGGACGATTCGGTGGTTGGTTCGCGCGCCTTATTCCTTCTTCGTCCGGTAATCCCCGAACGTCGTGTCGCGCTGGTCGAGCTGCGCCTTGATGCTGGCGCCGTCGCGGCGGAAGGTCGACATGTAGGCGCGGCTGGCCTCGGTGGTGAAGGCCAGCGCCTGGATTTCGGTGCCGGCACGCATCGCCGCGCGCGCGCCCATGATGTCCATCGCGCGATGCACCGAACGCTTGTTGAGTTGCTGCAATTCTATCGGCACTTTTGCCGCGCGCTCGGCAAAATCCAGCGTGCGCGCCTCCAACTCGGCGAGCGGAAACGACCGGGTGGCAAACCCCCACTCCGCGGCCTCGCGGCCGGACATCGCGTCGCCGGTGAGCATCAATTCCATGGCGCGGCGCATGCCGAGCAGCCAAGGATGATACTGCATGTCCGGGGGGCTCATCAGCCGCACCGGTGGATAACCGATCTGGGCGTCGTCGGCGACGTAGACCACGTCGCAGGCGGTGGCGAGTTCGGTGCCGCCGGCGAGGCAATAGCCGTGCACCTCAGCAATTACCGGTTTTGCCAAGTCCCAGATTCCAAACCACCCTTCGACCACATGCCGCGACCACTGCCCGGGCCCGGCTGCGGAGTGATAGGGTTGATCGACTGAATTGTCCGACGACAGGTCGTAGCCGGCGGAAAAGCACGATCCGGCGCCGCGCAGGATCGAAACCGAAACGTTCTGGTCGCGATCGGCCGCTTCCAGCGCGTCGAAGATTTCGCCGCGCAAACGGTTGTTCAGCGCGTTGCGCTTGTCCGGCCGGTTCAGCGTGATGCGACGGACCCGCGGCCTCGGCTCATCGACGAGGATGTGCTGATAGGGCATCGGCCGGTTTCCTTTACGAATAGGGGTTGATCAGTCTCTGATGCTCGGCGCTGTGGCGCACCAGCAGGTCGATAAAACTCCGCACCTTGGCGGAGAGATGATGGCGGTGGGGATAGACGGCGTTCATGGCAAACTCGACCGCCCGATATTCGGGAAGTATCCGGACCAGACGGCCGGCTTCGAGATCGTCCGCGATCAGGAATCCGGGCGACAGGAAGATTCCCAGCCCCTCCAGGGCGGCGGTGCGTAGCGTCTCACCGCTGTTCGAGATCAAGGTTCCCGACACCTTGACCGAGGCCGGTCTGTCGTTGCGGTCGACGAACTGCCACTCGTCGCCATAGGGGTAGTAGACGTGGTGCACGCAGTTGCGGCTTGCGAGGTCGGAGAGCTGCTTTGGCGTGCCGTGCTTGTCGAGGTAGGCAGGTGCGCAGCACAAGATGTGCCGCCATGTCGCCAGCGTGCGCACGATCAGACTGGAGTCGCGCGGCAGCGTCAGGCGGATGGCGAGGTCAAAACCTTCCTCGATCAGGTCGACCGGCCGCTCGGCCATTGTGAGGTCGACTTTGACATCCGGGAACGTTGCAAGAAATTCGGCGACGACGGGTGAGATGAAGCGGATGATGTGGGTGCCGACATATAGCCGCAGCGTGCCGCGCGGCGTCGATTGCGAGGCGCCGGCGATATCGTCGGCCTGTTCGAGGTCGGCGAGAATTTGCGTGCAACGGTCATAATAGGCCTTGCCGACTTCGGTAAGGCTGACCTTTCGGGTGGTCCGGTTGAGCAGCCGCGCGCCGAGCCGGTCCTCCAGCGCCTGCACATGGTTGCTCACCGTCGTGGTCGACATGTTGAGGCGGCGGCCGGCGGCGGAAAACCCGCCGCTATCCACGACCTCGGCGAACGCCGTGAGGCTGGTCAAGCGATCCATGGCCGGCTCGGATTATCCGCTCCTGATTGATGATACCGCCGTTTGGAGGGAGATTATCAGACCGGCCGTGACGGCGCACCCTTTCGCCCGCGCTTCTCGGCTGTGGGCGGGTTCAGGGAATCGCGGAGCCATGCGCGTAGCAACGCAAGGCCGGGATCGTCCTTGCGGAACGGGCGATAGACCAGATACCAGGCGCGGCTTTTCGGCACCGTGACCGAAAACGGCGCGACCAGCCGGCCCGCGGCGAGATCGTCCTCGACATAGGGACGGAGCGCGATCGCCACGCCTACGCCATCCAGCGCCGCCTGCAGCGCCATTGCGTAATTGTCGAAGCTCGGTCCGGGATTGCGGCCGCGCGGTTTGACGCCGGCGGCCGCAAGCCATAGCGGCCACTCCTCCGGCGAATGCGAGACGCGCAACAGGTCTTCCTTCGCAAGTTTTGAGGGATCGCTCAGGCGCGCGGCGACCGCCCTGGTGCATACCGGAAACAGATCGGTGGAAAACAACAGTTCGGATTCGTAACCCGGCCAATTGCCTTCGCCGAGCAGGATGCCGCAGGTCCAGTCGTCGCGGAACGGATTGATGGCGCCGCCGGTCGACAGCCGCACGTCGATCTCCGGATGCAACTGATAAAAGCCGCGCAGCCGGGGGATCAGCCAGCGCACCGCAAAGGACGGGCCGACACCGAGCGTCAGCACCGGCGTGGTGCGCATGGCGATGACTTGTTCGCTCAGGCCCGCGATGGCGTCGAAGGCCGCGGTGAGCCCGGGCTGCAACGCCTTGCCCTGCGCGGTGAGGCTGAGGCCGTTGGGCCGGCGCTCGAACAATCGAAACCCGAAGCGCTCCTCGAGCAGGCGCACCATGCGGCTGATCGCGGCCTGGGTGACGTTCAACTCGTCCGCGGCGCCGACGAAGCCGCCATGGCGCGCCGCAGCCTCGAAGGCGCGCAATCCGTTGAGCGAAGGCAGGCGTCGCATCAGCCTCAGGTTTCCTGAGCCTATGGCCCAGATAAACCCGTTTGCTGGTGCGCTGTCAACGCGCGATTGAGGCGGCATCCGAGTTCAATGGAGGCTGCCATGATCAGCATGCCGTTCGCCGCGGCGCTCGCCGCTTCCGTGCTGTCCACCTCGTTCATATCGGGGGTGTTCGGGATGGCAGGCGGGATGATCCTGATGAGCTTACTGCTGTCGCTGATGCCTCTGGCGCCCGCGATGGCGCTGCACGGCATCACCCAGATCGCCTCGAACGGCGCCCGCGCCTGGTCCTGGCGGCGGCATATCGGCTGGCCGGTCGTGTGGCGCTATGCGGTGGGCGCGACCGCCGCGGTGACCGCGGTCGGCCTTGGGCTGAGCGCGCCGAGCAAGCCGGTGGCTTTAATTTTCCTTGGCCTCGCCACCTTCATCGGGCTCTCGCTTCCGGCCCGGTTCACGCCCAATGTGATGCATCCCCGGCAGGCGATGGGCTGCGGCATGCTGTGCACCGCGCTGCAGCTGGTCTGCGGCGTTTCCGGCCCGATGCTCGACCTGTTCTTCGTGCGGGCCGAACTCGGCCGCAAGCAGATCGTGGCAACCAAGGCCGCGATCCAGACGCTCGGGCACTTCCTCAAGCTCGGCTATTTCGGCCATCTGCTGCTGAGCCAGAGCGGCGAGATTGTTGCCCCGGTCGCCGCTGTCCTTGCCATCGCCGCGTCGCTGATCGGAACGCAGCTGTCGCGCTCGCTGCTCGATGCGCTCAACGATGCCAATTTCCGCAGCTGGTCGCGATGGCTGATCGCCGCGGTGGCCACAGCCTGCCTGATCCAGGGCATTGGCCTTCAGCTGTGGAGCGGCGACCGATTATCCGCTTCTGCTGGATGATCCTTCCCGATTTCCGCTGATTATCAGACCGCAGACGCAGGTCCAAAATGACCCAAACAGGAGATGACAATGACCGAGATGCCCCGAGCCGAAAGCTTTCAGCAAGCCGTTCAAATCCCCCCGGAAATCCTCGACGCTCCGGTACCGGCCTCGCGCCAGGCGATCCGGCGCGCCGCATTTGGGCTGGCGATCGCCTTGGGCGTCGCGGGCACCGCCGATTTCGGCTACGGCTACCTCACCACCGGCAGGTACCTCGAATCCACCGACGACGCCTATGTGAAGGCCGATTCCACCATCATCGCGCCGAAGGTGTCCGGCTATATCGCCGACGTGCTGGTCAGCGACAACCAGCCGGTCAAGGCGGGACAGCTGCTGGCGCGAATCGACGACCGCGATTTCAGGGCCGCACTGGCGCAGGCCCATGCCGACGTCGATGCCGCGACCGCCGCCGTGCACAATCTCGATGCGCAGATTGCGTTGCAGCAGCCCGTGATCGAACAGGAGACCGCGGGCGTCGCCGCAGCGGAAGCGACCTTGAAGTTCGCGCGGGAGGAGCAGGCCCGGTACGACGAGTTGATGAAGACCGGCTCCGGCACCATCCAGCGCGCACAACAGACCGACGCCGCCTTGCGAGAAAAGACCGCGCAATTGCAGCGGGGCAAGTCTGCGCTGTCGGCGGCGCAGAAGAAGGTCGACGTTCTCGTCACCGAGCGCGCCCGGGCCGTTGCGCAGGCCGATCGCGCGCAGGCGGTCGAACAGCAGGCGGCGCTGAACCTGTCCTACACCAGGATCGCAGCGCCGGTGGACGGCACCGTCGGCGCGCGGACGCTGCGGGTCGGGCAATTTGTCGGCGCCGGCACGCAGCTGATGGCGGTGGTGCCGCTCGATGCGGTCTATGTGGTGGCGAATTTCAAGGAAACCCAGCTCAGCAACGTGCGCAGCGGCCAGCCGGTGGAACTGCGGATCGACGGTTTTCGCAAGGTGAGGCTGAGGGGCCATGTCGACAGCCTGTCGCCGGCCTCGGGTCTCGAATTCGCGCTGCTGCCACCCGACAATGCCACCGGCAACTTCACCAAGATCGTGCAGCGCGTGCCGGTGAAGATCGTGCTCGACGAACACAAGCTGGCCGGACTGCTGCGGCCGGGCATGTCGGCCGAGCCGGTCATCGACACCAAGGCGACGGTGCTGGCGGAGCGCGATCATCAGTCCGCGGTGACACGGCTTGCTGCCGCCGACCGGGACCGGGGCGCGCCATGACCGCGATTGCCATCAATGCCGCGGCGCCCGTCACCACCAACCGTGCCCCTGTTTCCACCCCGGCGGTGTCGACAAAAACCTGGTTCGCGGTGTTCGGCGCCACGCTCGGCGCCTTCATGGCGGTGCTCAACATCCAGATCGTCAATGCGTCGCTCGCCGACATCCAGGGCGCGATCGGCGCCGGCATCGACGATGGCGGCTGGATCTCGACCTCCTATCTGATTGCAGAGATCGTGGTGATCCCCTTGAGCGGCTGGCTTGCCCAGGTGTTCTCGGTGCGGGTCTACCTCCTCACCAACGCGATCCTGTTCATGACGTTGTCGGTCACCTGCGCGTTCGCGCAGAACCTCCCGCAAATGATCATGTTGCGCGCGCTGCAGGGCTTTACCGGCGGCGTGCTGATCCCGCTGGCGTTCACGCTGATCATCACTTTGCTGCCGAAGGCGAAGCAGCCGATTGGTCTCGCGCTGTTCGCGCTGTCGGCGACCTTCGCGCCCGCGATCGGCCCGACCATCGGCGGCTATCTCACCGAGAACTGGGGCTGGGAGTATATTTTCTATGTCAATCTCGCGCCGGGCGCGTTGATGATCGGCATGCTGTGGGTCTCGCTCGAGCGCAAGCCGATGCGACTGTCGCTGCTGCAAGAGGGCGACTGGTTCGGCATCGCCACCATGGCGATCGGCCTCGGCGCGCTGCAGACCGTGCTCGAGGAAGGCAACAAGGAGGACTGGTTCGAGTCCGCCTTCATCGTCCGGCTCTCGATCATCGCCGCGATCGCGCTAGCGGCATTCCTCTGGATCGAGCTGACCGGCAGGAAGCCGCTGTTGAACCTGCGGCTCTTGGCGCGGCGCAATTTCGGCTTCGGCATTCTCGCCAATTTCCTGCTCGGCATCGCGTTGTACGGCTCGGTATTCATCCTGCCGGTCTATCTGTCGCGCATGCAGGGCTATAATGCCGAGCAGATCGGCATGGTGCTGGCCTGGACCGGGCTGCCGCAGTTGATCCTGATCCCGCTGGTGCCGCAACTGATGAAGCGGTTCGACGCGCGGCTGGTGATCGGCATTGGCCTCGCGCTGTTCGCCGGCTCCAACTTCATGAACATTCTCATCACGCCCGACTACGCCACCGATCAGTTGTTCTGGCCGAACATCGTCCGCGCCATCGGTCAGGCGCTGGTGTTCGCGCCGCTGTCCGCGGTAGCGACCGCGGGCATCGAGCCGGAGAATGCGGGCTCGGCTTCCGGGCTGTTCAACATGATGCGGAACCTCGGCGGCGCGTTCGGCATCGCCATGCTGCAGACCATCCTTAGCAAGCGCGAGCAGTATCATTCCAACGTGCTGGCGCAGTCGGTCTCGCTGTTCGAACAAGCAACGCGGACGCGAATCGAGAAGCTGACCCAGTATTTCATGAGCCACGGCGCCGCCGATCATGCCGAGGCGACGCACCGCGCCATCGTCGCGATCGGCAAGATCGTGCAGAAGCAGGCTTACCTGCTGGCGTTCAGCGACACCTTCTTCATCCTCGGCGCGGCACTGGTCGTGGCATTGATATCGGCGCTGTTGTTGAAGAAGCCCGACCATCTTGATGCGGGCGGCGCGCATTGAGGTGAGCGCCATGGCTGCCCAACATAGAAGTGTCGTCCCCGCGAAGGCGGGGACCCATAACCACCGTGATTGGAGGTTTGCGCGGCTGTCGCAACGGCGTCGCTGAAGCCGGACGACGGAGGTTATGGGTCCCCGCCTTCGCGGGGACGACTCGTGGTTAGGTCCGTGCCAGCGGCTTAAAACCGCAGCGCCTTGGCCTGCTTGACCTGCGGCAGCGTCTGCACCTGGGCCAGAACCTCGGCCGGCACCGCGCCGTCGATCTCGACCAGCGCGATGGCGTCGCCGCCCTGCTTGTTGCGGCCGAGATGGAAGGTGGCGATGTTGATCTTGGCATCGCCGAGCAGGCTCGCGAACTTGCCGATGAAGCCGGGCTTGTCCTCGTTGGTGACGTAGATCATCGACTTGCCGAATTCGGCGTCGACACGGATGCCCTTGATGTCGACCAGGCGCGGCTGCCCGTCGGCATAGACCGTACCCGAGACCGAACGCTCCTGCCGTTCGGTGGTGACGGTGACCGTGATCAGGCTTTCGTAATCGCTTTGCGCCGCGCGCGCGATTTCGTCGACCACCATGCCGCGCTCCTTGGCGACGACCGGCGCGGAGACCACGTTGACGTCGCCCAGCATCGGTCGCAACAGCCCGGTCAGCGCCGCCGAGGTCAGCGCCTTGATCTTCATTTCGGCGACCTGGCCCTCATAGGTGATGGTCACCTTGACGATGCCGGTCTCGGTCAACTGCCCGGCGAACGAGCCGAGCTTTTCCGCCAGATCGATGAACGGTTTTAGTTTTGGCGCCTCTTCGGCGGTGATCGACGGGAAATTCACCGCGTTGGAGATGGCGCCGCTCAACAAATAATCCGACATCTGTTCCGCCACCTGCAGCGCGACGTTCTCCTGCGCCTCGGTGGTGGCGGCACCCAGATGCGGCGTGCAGATAACGTTGGGATGGCCGAACAGCACGTTCTTGGTGGCAGGCTCCTCGACGAACACGTCGAAGGCGGCACCGGCGACCTGCCCGGAATTCAGCGCGTCGACCAGCGCCTGCTCGTCGACGAGGCCGCCGCGCGCGCAATTGACGATGCGCACGCCCTTTTTCATCTTCGCCAGCGCGGATGCGTCGATGATGTTTCTTGTCTTTTCGGTCAGCGGCGTGTGCAGCGTGATGAAATCGGCGCGCTTGAACAACTCGTCGAGATCGACTTTCTCCACGCCGATATCCTTGGCGCGCTCCGGCGACAGGAACGGATCGAACGCCACAACCTTCATGCGCAGACCCAGCGCGCGGTCGGCGACGATCGAGCCGATATTGCCGCAGCCGACCACGCCCAGCGTCTTGCCGGTGATCTCGACGCCCATAAAACGGTTCTTCTCCCACTTGCCGGCCTGCGTGGAGGCATCGGCCTGCGGGATCTCGCGGGCCAGCGCCAGCATCAGGGTGATCGCGTGTTCGGCGGTGGTGATCGAATTGCCGAACGGCGTGTTCATCACAATGATGCCCTTGGCCGTCGCGGCGGGAATTTCCACATTGTCGACGCCGATGCCGGCGCGGCCGATCACCTTCAGCCGTGACGCTTTTTCAAGGATTTTCGCGGTGGCCTTGGTGGCCGAACGGATCGCCAGCCCATCGTAATTGCCGATGATCTCGGCGAGCTTCTCCTTGTCCTTGCCGAGATTGGGCTGGAAATCGACCTCGATGCCGCGATCCTTGAAAATCTGCACCGCGGCGGGAGACAGCGCGTCGGAAATGAGAACCTTGGGTTTGGACATGATGTGATCCGTTGCTGACCGATCTTATGGCGTCACCCGCGGGCTTGACCCGCGGGTCCATCTTTTTTCGATGGATGGCCGGGTCAAGCCCGGTCATGACCGGGATGGGGGTATGACTTACGCCGCTTTCGCCAGCGTCGACTTCATTTCCGCGAATGCCCAGTCGATCCACTGCGTCAGCAATGCGACGTCCCTGGCTTCGACGGTGGCACCGCACCAGATGCGCAGGCCCGCCGGCGCATCGCGATAATGCGCGAAATCGTAACCGGCGCCCTCCTTCTCCACCAATGCGACCAGCTTCTTGGCGAAGTCCGCCTGCGCATCCGGTGTCATCGAAGTAATCGCGGGATCGACTACCTTCATGCACACCGAGGTGTTGGAACGAATCGCCGGATCGCCGGCGAGGAAATCGATCCACGGCGTCTTCGCCTTCCAGTCGGCCAGCACTTTTGTGTTGGCGTCGGCGCGCGCCATCAGACCCTGGAGGCCGCCGACCGACTTGCCCCAGTTCAGCGCGTCGAGATAATCCTCGACGCACAGCATCGACGGCGTGTTGATGGTCTCGCCTTCAAAGATGCCTTCGTTGAGCTTGCCGCCCTTGGTCATGCGGAAGATCTTTGGCAGCGGCCATGCCGGCTTGTAGCTTTCCAGCCGCGCCACGGCGCGGGGTGAAAGCACCAGCATGCCGTGGCCCGCCTCGCCGCCGAGCGCCTTCTGCCAGGAGAAGGTCACCACATCGAGTTTTTGCCAGTCGAGCGGCTGCGCAAAGGCGGCCGAGGTGGCGTCGCATATGGTGAGGCCTTCGCGGTCAGCAGCGATCCAGTCCGCATTAGGCACGCGCACGCCGGAGGTGGTGCCGTTCCAGGTGAAGACGATGTCGGACGCAGGATCGGCCTTTGAAAGATCGGGAATCTCGCCATAAGGCGCATGCAGCCTGGTGACGTCCTTGAGCTTCAATTCCTTGACGATGTCGCTGACCCAGCCTTCGCCGAAGGATTCCCAGGCAATCGTGGTCACGGGGCGCGCGCCCAGCAGCGACCACAGCGCCATCTCGACGGCACCGGTATCCGAGGCCGGCACGATGCCGATCCGGTAATCGGCGGGCACCTCAAGCACTTCGCGCGTCAGTTCGATCGCAAGCTTGAGCTTTGCCTTGCCGATTTTCGCGCGATGCGACCGGCCGAGCGCGGCGTCCTTGAGATTTTGCGGATTCCAGCCGGGGCGCTTGGCACAGGGGCCGGAGGAGAAATGCGGCACATTGGGCCGCAAAGCGGGCTTCGCTGCAGTCATGATCTATCCTTCCAGATAGCAAGCCTCCCGTTGGGGGGAGGTGTCCCGCCGGCGGAGATATGGCAATTGCTGCGGCGCGTCAAGCCGCTTTGCGGCCATCACGGGCGATTGATGAAGAGTGATGGCTCGGCGGCCGTCATTGCGAGCGAAGCGAAGCAACCCAGCGCTTTGAGATGAAGGCTCTCAGAACCTGATCGTCATCCCCACATGGCTCGCCTGAAAGCCCAAGCGCTTGTAGAAGCGTTGGGCATCGACCCTCGTATTGTGCGTGAGCAGTTCGACCAGCTTGCAGCCTTTATTGCGCGCCTCCGCGACCGCCCATTGCACCAGTTGTTCGCCGATGCCGCGGCTGCGGCAGTGCGTGGCGACGCGGACGTCCTCTATCAGGCCGCGTGAAGCGCCTTGCGAACTCAATCCCGGCAGGATGCACAACTGTAGGCATCCGACGACGTCGCCACCTTCACCTTCCGCGACCACCAACTGGATGTTCGGATCGCGCTCGACTCTTTCGAACGCTTGCAAATACGGTGGCGGCAGCGGGTCTTCCATCCGCTCGCGGCCGCGGCCCAGCGCATCGTCCGCGAGCATCGCCACGATGGCCGGGACATCACCGCGGCGGGCAGGCCTGATCCTGATCTGCGAAACGCCGTTCATGATGTCCTGGCAATCTAGTGAACCGAAGGCAGATTCAGCGCGCGCTCGGCCTCGGCGATCCAGCGCCGCACGGCACCATATCCGTCGAGGTGAAAGCCGCCCTCATGCGCCAGGCGCGTATAGGCCAGCAGTGACACATCGGCGAGCGAGACGCTGCCGCCGACCAGAAACCGCGTGGCGGCGAGCTGGTGTTCCATCCGTGCCAGCGCGGCATAACCACGCTTGATCCTGTCGGAATCGAGCTCGGACGCGGGCTTGCCCAGATACACCATCTGGAAGCGGCATACCGCGATGTAAGGCTCATGGCTGTACTGTTCCCAGAACAGCCATTCGTCCATCTTCGCCGCGAGGAAGTCGTCGGCCGGAATGAGATCGCTGCCGCGCGCGAGATAGCGGATGATGGCGTTGGACTGCGCCAGCGTGCGGCCGTCGTCGAATTCGACCGTCGGCACCTGCCCCGCCGGATTGAGCTTGAGAAACGGCGTGGTGCGCGTTTCGCGCTTCATGGTGTCGATGTCGATCCACGTATAGGGCAATGCGAGCCGGTCGCAGACCCACTTCACCTTCAGGCAGTTGCCCGAATTGGTATCGCCATAGATTCTCACGACGGTCGCCCTCGCAGGGACGACAGAGCAGCAGCCGCGATCCGTTCTGTCAACTGGATCGCCGGCGACGGCGACGCCGATCAGAACTTGTAGCCGATGCCGGCGCGCACGGTGTTGACGGTGGTATCTACCGGGGCAGTGAAGCGCATGTATTCCCATTCGGCACGCACGAACAGATTTGCGAACAGCATCATGTCGACGCCGAGGCCGCCGGAATAGCCGTAAATGAAATGCGCGTTGGCGTCGTCAGTCAGACTGTGGCTCGAAGGGCCGATATTGGGCAGCGGCGGAACCTGGGTGCCGACATACCGGTAGAACAGGGTCGCATCCGCCCTGCGGTTGATGTCGGCCTGTCCGAGTGCGACGCCACCGAACAGATAAGGAAGGAAGCAACCCCATACATAGCCGCTGCGGACGCGCAGCGATCCGTAGTCTCGGATGTTCATCGACGAACTGGACGAAACATTCGCGGTGGTTTGATATTCCGTCGGGAAGAAGAATGTGCGGCCTTGCGAGCCGCTGGAGCTGTTGAAGAACTTGCCGTGGATATAATTCAGCTCGACGCCGACAACCACATCGGTCCACTGCCCGTTATAGCCGAAGAACCCGCCGGCCCCGCTGTTCTGCGTGTTGGTCTTTTGCTGCAGAGGCCAACTGGAAATGTTGAACTGTTGTTCGATGTCGATGTTGTTGAGAAGTTTTTTCAGCAGGTCCTGGCCGGAATTGGTAAAATCCATGTCGGCAGCGCCGTAGCTGGCCTGACCGCCGATGTAGACGCCCTGCCAGTTGGGGCGCGTCACCGGGGCCGTAAAGCTTCCGCGAAGGAAATCCGGCACATCGGCCGCTTGCGCGGCGGTCGCCATTCCGAGAATCGCCGCCACCAACAAGAATCGACGCATCGCAACGCTCCCAATCACACTCCGACTTGGCGTCGATCATGGCTCGTTAACCTTAACCAATCGTTGTCGCAGGCTGTCCCGGAGCCATGAAACTTTTTCGAACACGCCCGGCGCAAAACAAAACGGCGCGGGAAGATCCCGCGCCGTTAAGACTTGTTAAGAGCGTTGACCGATCAGCCCTTGCGAATCAGCGGGGCCGGAGCCGGCGCCGGCACGTCGCAGCAGGTCCAGCGTACGCCGAGCTTGATGTCATGCGAGGTCAAGTCGTTGAACTGGAAGGCGCGGGTGCTGCGCGTACCGTCGAATGTCGCGCCAGGGCCGGTGACGGCGGTGCCGAGGTCGAGATAACGATAGGCCAGTTCGACGGTGAAGTTCTGGTTGACCTTGTAGGCGAGACCCGCATGGGCCGCCCAGGCAAAATCCCATTGGCCGGCGCCGGTGGCGAAGTACGACGCCGCGTTGACCGAACCGACGCCGGGGCTCGGAATAGCACCAAAGTCCTGCAGTCCGCTGACCTTGTTGAAGGCGCCGCCGACGCCCGCGCCGACGAACGGCGTGATGCACCACCAGGTGCCGAGGTCGACATAGACGTTGGCCATTCCGACCCAGCTCGTAAAGCCGGCGCTGTAGACGTCGGCGATCGGGCCGAGCCCTGCGATATTGGCGAAATCGGTGCCGCTGAAGTGCACCTTGGAGCGGTACTCGCCGGTGATGTCGGCACGGAACCAGTTGTTGAACTGATAGCCGACACCGAGGCTATAAGACACTCCGCCGGTGAACTCGTGGCCGAGCTGATTCACCGACAGCGTCGATGCGTCATTATAGGCTGGCGCAAACAGCTTGCCGCGGGTGTTGGTCATCCCAATATCGCCGCGCAGATACCAGCCGCCGAAATCCTCGACCGGGGGGGCGTAATAGGGCGCCGGCGGGGGCGGCATGATGGAACCCATGTCGGCGGCGAACGCCGCTGTCGACAACAGAGACGCCGCTCCGGCGGCAATCAGAGACTTAACGCTACGCATTGGCTTCGTCCTCTTGTCCGGTGAGGCAGACGAAGCCTCACACCAAAAACTCACAAGCGGACGATGCCACCAAATTCTTAAGCGCCACTTAACCCTAATTTTTAAGGTTGATAATCTCCGAAGATTTTTTCGCGAGCGGGATTTTTCGCGCGAAAGATGGCGGGCACGCCACAATGGTAAACGATGTGTTGATGAAAATCGAAAGCGCGTAGCCCGGGTGAAGCGCGGCGAAACCCGGGACAATTTCCTGGATTGCGCTTCGCTCCATCCGGGCTACCGCTGCCTCAGCGCGCCGTGCTCGACATCTTCGGCAGGAACACCGCAAGCAGGCCGATGGCGGGAAGAAACGCGCAGATCTGGTAGACGAAAGCGATGCCCATATGGTCGGCGACCCTGCCCAGCACGGCGGCGCCGAGGCCTCCTATGCCGAAGGCGACGCCGAAGAAGACCCCGGAGATCATGCCGAAGCGGTGCGGCATCAGTTCCTGCGCAAACACGATGATCGACGACGTCGCCGATGAAATGATCAGCCCGATGAAGATCGTCAGCACCGCACTCGCATAGAGGCCGGCATAGGGCAGCGCCAGCGTAAACGGCAGCGCGCCGAGGATCGAAAGCCAGATAATGTATTTGCGTCCGAAGCGGTCGCCGAGCGGACCGCCGAAGAAGGCGCCCACTGCGTTGGCGGCGAGGAAGATGAAGAGATAGAATTGTGCCCCCTGCGTCGAGACGCCGAACTTGTCGATCAGATAGAAGATGTAATAGCTCGACAGGCTCGAGGTGTAGAGCTGTTTTGAAAACAGCAGCGCCACCAGCACCAGCAGCGCGATCCTCACGCGCGCCGAACTCGGGGCCCCCGGATGCGCTTGCGGCGCCGGAAATTTCCTCGACGCGATCTGCGGCTTGTACCAGAGGCCGATCCGCCACAGGATGATGATCGCGAGGAACGCGATCGAGGAGAACCATGCGATGCTCGGCTGGCCGAGCGGCACCACGATCAGCGCCGCCAGCACCGGGCCCATCGAGGTGCCGAAACTGCCGCCGAGCTGGAACACCGATTGCGCGAAACCGTAACGTCCCCCGGAAGCGAGGCGTGCGATCCGCGCCGACTCGGGATGAAACACCGCCGAGCCGAGCCCGACCAGCGCCGCGGCGATGAGAATGATCGGGTATCGCGCCGCCACGCTTAGCAGCAGCAATCCGAAAAACGTAAAGCCCATGCCCAGCGCCAGCGAAAAAGGCTGTGCCTTTTTGTCGGTGATGTGGCCGATCACCGGTTGCAACAGGGATGCGGTGAACTGGAACGCCAGCGTGATCAACCCGATCTGGGTGTAATCGAGCGAATAACTGTCCTTAAGGATCGGATACACCGAGGCAATCAGCGACTGCATGGTGTCGTTGAGAAAATGCGAGAAGCTGATGCCCGCCAGGACGACATAGGCGGGTCCTGCCACCGCGGCCGAACTCGCGGCACTGCTCGCCACGTCCTCGACCACCACCGGTGCGACCAGCGTTTCATCTTCGATGATGACGGATTTGTTCAAGGGATCGCTTTCAAGGATTCGCCTGCGCAATAGGCTTGTCCTACGCGACCGGCGCGGCACCGACCATGGCCATTAGATAATGGCAGGGATGCAAGTTGTCGTCCCCGCGAAGGCGGGGACCCAGTAAAGACCGGCGTCAGAGATTACTGGGTCGCCCGGTTCAAGCCGGGCGATGACGACTGCGCGCACCAGGTTCACGCCGCCGCGGCGTGCCCCAGCGCGGAGACGATGTGATCGACCACCTCCTCGACCAGGATGCGGTCGTCGCCCTCGCCCATCACCCGGATCACCGGTTCGGTGCCGGAGGAGCGGACCAGCAGCCGGCCGTGTCCGTTGAGCCGCTGTTCGCCTTCGTGAATCGCCGACTTGACCTCGGCGTCGTCGAGCGGCTTGCCGCTGCGGTAGCGCACGTTTTTCAGGATTTGCGGCAGCGGATCGAAGCGGCGGCATACCTCCGATACCGGACGGTGCAGCTTCTGCACCACCGCGAGCACCTGCAGCGCCGACACAAAACCGTCGCCGGTGGTGGCGTAGTCCGACAGGATGATATGGCCGGACGGTTCGCCGCCGAGATTATAGCCTCGGCTCAGCATCTGCTCCAGCACATAGCGGTCACCGACCGGGGTGCGCACCAGTTCGAGCCCCAGGCCCTCGAGGAAACGCTCCAGGCCGAGATTCGACATCACGGTGGCGACGACGCCCGGTTGGGAAAGCCGGCCGTCTTCCTGCCAGCTTTGCGCGATCACCGCGAGCAATTGATCGCCGTCGACCACATGGCCGCGCTCGTCGACGATGATGACGCGGTCGGCGTCGCCATCAAGCGCAATGCCGATATCGGCGCGCATTTCCCGGACCTTGCGGCTCAGCGCCTCCGGCGACGTCGAGCCGCAATCCTTGTTGATGTTGAAACCATCGGGCTCAACGCCGATCGCAATGACGTCGGCGCCGAGTTCCCACAGCGCTTCCGGGACCACCTTGTAGGCCGCGCCGTGGGCGCAATCGACCACGACGCGCAGGCCGTCGAGGCTGAGGTCGCGCGGCAGCGTGCGCTTGGCGAATTCAATGTAGCGGTCGTGCACACCGTCGATGCGGCGGGCGCGTCCAAGGCTGGCGCTCTGCGCCAGCTTCTTGTCGAGATTTTCGTCGAGCAACTGCTCGATCTGCTTTTCGACGTCGTCGGACAGCTTGAAGCCGAGCGGGCCGAACAGCTTGATACCGTTGTCCTCGAACAGATTATGCGACGCCGAGATCATGACCCCGAGATCGGCGCGCATCGATTTGGTGAGCATCGCCACCGCCGGCGTCGGCATCGGGCCGAGCAGCAGCACGTCCATGCCGACCGAGGTGAAGCCCGCCACCATGGCGTATTCGATCATGTAGCCGGACAACCGCGTGTCCTTGCCGATGACGACGCGATGGCGATGGTCGCCGCGCTGGAACACCAGCCCAGCCGCCTGCCCGACCTTCATCGCCAGTTCCGGCGTGATCAGCCCGTTGGCGCGTCCCCGAATCCCGTCGGTCCCGAAATATTTGCGGCTCATTGGTCCCCCAGATCGTCCAAGCTTCCCAACCCGTCCCGGTAAGAAGCGTTGAACGTCAGCCCATCCTAACGTGACGCGGTTATAATGCCTCCGGCCCTAAGATGGCTTCAAAAAATATGATGAATCATTACCGGCCTCCGGAGCCGAGTTTGACATTTAACCAATTGAAATCATTAGCTAAGTTTTCGACATCGGCCGCAAGGGGAACTTCCCGCCATCAGTAGCGGCCTTCAGGCGGGCCAGTTTTGCGACGGTCTAAGCTTTGCGCTTGACGTGGTGGTCGCCTTTTGACGGTGGCGGCTGGGTCACATTTACCGGGTCGGAAGCGGGAAAAGTTTCTTCAAGGCCCTCTTCCAGCGCTTCATCGAGCTTGCGCTTCTCCGCGTCTCTGGGGTCTTTCGCTGCGGTCATCACGTCCTCCGGGCTTGCGAGCCACGGCCCAAGTGATTTGGCGGATGGCTTAACCATGCTAGATGACGGTGAAAGCGACAATTACAAGAAGGGCTGGAAACGCTCATGAAGCACATCACCTGCATCGAGGATTTGCGCCTGCTCCATATGCGCCGGGTGCCCAAGGCCTTCTTCGACTACGCCGACCGCGGCTCCTATACCGAGCAGACACTGCGCGCCAACCGCGCCGACCTTGAGGCGATCAGGTTTCGCCAGCGTATCCTGGTCGATGTGTCGAAGCGCGATCTCTCCACCACCATTCTCGGCGAGCCCGCGTCGCTGCCGTTGATCCTGGCGCCGGTCGGGCTGCTCGGCATGCAGCATGGCGACGGCGAGATTCTCGCCTGCCGCGCGGCGCAGTCGGCCGGCATTCCGTTCACGCTGAGCACGATGTCGATCTGCTCGATCGAGGACGTCGCCGCCAGCGTCGACAAGCCGTTCTGGTTTCAGCTCTATGTCATGAAGGACCGCGGCTTCATCAAGGCGCTGATCGAGCGCGCCATCGCGGCGAAATGCAGCGCGCTGGTGCTCACCGTCGACCTGCAGGTGATCGGGCAGCGCCATCAGGACATCAAGAACGGCATGACGGTGCCGCCGGAATGGTCGCTCTCGAAACTGTTCGATTTTGCAACCAAGCCCGCCTGGATATCCGGCGTGCTGCGCGGCAAGCGGCGCACTTTCGGCAATCTGATGGGCCATCTCAAGGGCACCGACGACATCACCGCGCTGTCGAGCTGGATCAGCACGCAATTCGACACGTCGCTGAACTGGAAGGATATCGAGTGGATCCGCAGCATCTGGCCTGGCAAGCTGGTGCTCAAGGGGATCCTCGACGTCGAGGACGCCGAGGAAGCGGCCAAGACCGGCGCGCAGGCGCTGGTGGTTTCCAACCATGGCGGCCGGCAACTCGACGGCGCGCCGTCGTCGATCGAGGTGCTGCCGGAGATCGTCGATGCCGTGGGCTCGCACATGGAGATCATGTTCGACGGCGGCATCCGCTCCGGCCAGGACGTGATGCGCGCGCTGGCGCTCGGCGCCAGATCCTGCATGATCGGCCGTGCCTTCGCCCACGGCCTCGGCGCCGGCGGCGAAGCCGGCGTCGCCAAGGCGATCGACATCATCCGCAACGAACTCAGCGTCACCATGGGGCTCTGCGGCGTCAACACCATCGACGAAATCGACGAACGCGTGCTGGTGAACCCTCCGCGGGGGCATAACGCAAGATAGTCGTTCCGGGATGCGCCAGCGAACTCGGCTTACCCCGAGTTCAGCAATATCATCGTCCAAGTCGGCAACAGCCGACTTGGACGCGGCAGGCCCGGAATCCATACTCTCGATCGTGGTTATGGATTCCGGGCTCGACGCTACGCGTCGCCCCGGAATGACGAATTACATCGGCGGGGTGATCCCGTCGCGGCCGACATTGACGCGGTTGGCTTCCAGCGTGCCGTCATCCTTCTTGACCGCGCCGAAGATGATGATCTTCGCGCCCGGTTTCAGTTCGGACTTGTCGCCGGCAACGAAGGTGACAATCGGCGTGTCCGGCGGCACCACGACTTTCTTCTCGCCGTCCTTGTATTTGACCAGGATGTTCTGGCCATCGGTGCCCTTGACCGTCTCGGCGACCGTAGCGTTGGTCATGGTGCTGCCCGGGCGCTGGTCCCAAGGCCGGAAGCCTTCCGCTGCGCCGCGCTGAGTTTCAGGAAAAATATGCACCGCGACCGCTTTCTGCGTGCCGTCAGGCTCGGGCATCGCGGTGACGCCGATGTAGGACCCCGCCTTGATCTCGGACAGCTCGGTTTTGGCGACGCCGAATACCGCCACGTTGTCGGTCATGCGCACCTTCATGTCGGCGCCCTCGCGCGACTTGATCGCCAGCACCGGGCCATCGACAGCCTCGATGGTGCCGCGGATGCGGACCGTCGGCGCGGGCTGCGCCCACGCGACGGAGGCAAAGGATGCAAGGGCCAGCGACGTTGCGAGCACGCGCGGCAGCAGCGAAGCGATGTGTGGCATGGCGATTTCCTCCCGAGGTCGCTTGTGACCGATCAATGGGGAACACCGGATATCCGCAGCTATTCCAAGCTCCGCCGTCGTCCCCGCCTTCGCGGGGACGACCCGCTGAGTCACATCGGCGGCGTCAGGCCGTCGCGTCCGACGCTGATACGGTTGGTTTCGAACGAGCCGTCGGGAAGCTTTTTCATGAAGGCGATCACCTTGGCGCCGGGTTTGAGGTCGGCCTTGCCTGCGGGGACGTAGGTCACGACCGGCGTGTCGGGGCCGACCACGACCTTCTTCTCGCCGTCCTTGTATTTGATCAGCAGGATATGGCCGTCATTGCCGACCACGGAGTCAGCCACCGTCGCGTTGGTCATGCTGCTGTTGGGGCGCAGATCGTACGGCCGCGAGCCTTCGCCGGTGCCCCGCATGTCTTCCGGAAATACATGCACCTCGACCGCATTGTTGGCGCCGTCCGGTCCCGGCACGGTGGTGGTGCCGATGAAGGAGCCGACCTTGATGTCTGACAACGCGATCTTGACGATGCCCACCACCCTTATGTCGTCGGTCATGGTCAGCTTGACGTCCTCGCCGCTGCGCGATTTCACCCTCAGCGTCGCACCGTCGACGCTCTCGATGGTGCCGCGCACCCGCGAGGGCGACGTCTGCTGCGCAAGCGCGAGGTTCGACGAGGTCGGCACCATCGCCAGAGCAAGTAGCAGTCGTAAGCTTGGGCGAAACGGCATGGGCTGATCTCCGATGGCAGGCTGACTGATAAAGACACCGGACAACAGCCGATAATTCCGGACTCAACCTTTTGTGAGATCGTCCTCGACCAGCGCGCGCAATTCCGCCGTCACCTCGGGACGTTGCCCGAACCACAGCTCGAACCCCCGCACCGCCTGATGCAGCAGCATGCCGAGGCCATCGGCGGTCTTCAGTCCGCGCGCCTGCGCCGCCGCCAGCAGCGGCGTCGGCAGCGGCACATAGACCAGATCGGCCACCACGGCATGCGACGGCAATTTGCCGACCTCGATCGCAAGCGGCGGCTGTCCCTTCATGCCGAGCGACGTGGTGTTCACCATTAGTCCCGCGCGCGGCAGCACGTCGCCGATCGCTTCCAACGGCATTGGAGTGATTTGCGGCCCGAACTGATCCGCCAGCGCCTGCGCCCGCTCCAGGGTGCGGTTGGCGAGATGCACGCGCGCGATACCTCGCTCGATCAGACCGAAGATGACCGCGCGCGATGACCCGCCGGCGCCGAGCACCAGCGCGTCGACGGCGGCGTCCCATCCGGGCGCCGAGGCGTCGAGATTATTGATAAAACCTTCGATGTCGGTATTGGTCGAGTACAGCGTATCGCCCTCGTACCACAACGTGTTGGCGGCGCCGACCGCCTTGGCGCGCTCGTCCGGCACGGACAGCAGCAGCGCGCGCTCTTTGTGCGGGATGGTGACATTGGCGCCGACAAAGCCGTGATGCGAAAGGTGCGTGATGAATTCGGCGACATCTTCCGGCGGCACTGATTCGATGGTGTAGCCGCCCTCGATGCCTAGTTTTCGCAGCCAAAAGTGATGAATTAGCGGCGAGCGGGAATGCGCGGCCGGCCATCCGATCAGGCACGCGGCGGGAGGTCGTGGTTCGGCAGGCATCGCCATTTCCTCGTCAGATCATTGTCCGCACCGGAGTGTCAAGCGGCTCCGAGCGATTCCGTTTGATCTCCGTCACCGCGCGCGCAATCGTTTCGCGGAATTTCGCGCCGGTCGTTCGCGCCCCATGTGTGAGCAACGCGCGCTTCACCGGCTGCGAGGCACCGGTGATGAACAGCGTCATGCCGCGATTTTTCGCCCGGATCGCCACGCGGTTCATCGCGTTGGCGGCGGTGGAATCCAAAAACGGCACGGCAGCGAAATCCACGATGAAGGCCTTGTGGGTGTCGGCGATGTTGTCGAGCACCGCACCCACGCTCGACGCCGCGCCGAAGAAGAACGCCCCGGAGATGCGGTACACCATCACGTCGCGGTCGGTCGCAAGCCCCGCATCATAAGGACTTCGCTCGCCGTCGCTTGCGTCGGCCTTGTCTTCGGGCACAAGGGGCGCTGCGGCCTCGACGCCTGTCATCTCCGCCATGCGATGAATAAAGAGCACCGCGCCCAGCGCGAAGCCGACCAGGATGCCTTCGGTGAGGCCGCGGAAAATCGTGAGCAGAAAGGTTGCCAGCAGCACCGTCGCATCGCCTCCGGACGAGCGCAGCAGCGTCGCGAACTCGTGCTTCTCTGCCATGTTCCAGGCGACCACCGCCAGCACGGCGGCGAGTGCCGCAAGCGGGATGTAGCTCGCCAGCGGGGCTGCGATCAGCATGAACAGCAACAGGAAGATCGAATGCAGCATGCCCGATATAGGCCCGCGCGCGCCGGCGCGGACATTAGTCGCGGTGCGTGCGATGGTGCCGGTGACGCAGATGCCGCCGAACAGCGCCGAGCCGATATTGGCAAAGCCCTGCGCCACCAGCTCGCAATTCGAGCGGTGCCGGCGGCCGGTCATGCCGTCGGCCACCACAGCGGACAACAGCGACTCGATCGCGCCGAGCAGCGCAAACGCGATCGCGTCCGGCAATAGCGCCCGCGCTTTTTCGAGCGAGAACGTAGGCAAGGACGGCCACGGGAGTGCCCGAGGGATGCCGCCGAACCGCGTGCCGATGGTTTCGACCGGCAAGGCAAGCGCCCACACGCCTATCGCAGCCACCACCACCGCGATCAGGATGCCGGGCCAGGCGGGACGCAACCGTCGCAGCACCAGGATGATCACGACGCTGACCGCGGAGACCGCGACTGCGGAGAAATTGACGGTATGAGCGGCGTCCGCCAATGCCTGGAGCTTCGCCACCAGTTCGCCGGGCTCTTTCGCGAGCGAAATGCCGAGCAGGTCCCTGAGCTGGCTGGCAAAGATGATGACCGCGATGCCCGCGGTAAACCCGACCGTCACCGGATAGGGAATGAACTTGATATAGGTGCCGAACCTGAACAGACCTGCGGCGATCAGGAACGCGCCCGCCATCAGGGTCGCGAGAATCACGCCTTCGATCCCGTGGCGCTCCGCGGTCAAGGCCACCAGCACGATGAAGGCGCCGGCCGGCCCGCCGATCTGAAACCGGCTGCCGCCGAGCAGCGACACGATGAAGCCGCCGATCACGGAAGCGATCAGCCCGCGATCCGGCGTCACCCCCGAACCGATCGCAATCGCCATCGACAGCGGCAGCGCCACGATTGCGACCGTCAGGCCGGAGATCGCATCGGCGCGAAAGCCGGCAAAACCATAGCCCTCGCGCAGCACCGTAACGAGTTTTGGCGTGAACAGTTCGGCAAAGGTCGGCCGATGGACCTGCCGCATCATGTTCGATCGTCCGCATCAGTCGACTTGCACCCAACCACGACCGTCATTCCGGGGCGCGAGCAAGGCGAGCGAGCCCGGAATCCATAACCACGGCGGTTATGGATTCCGGGCCTGCGCCCAAGCGGGCGCATCCCGGAATGACGAAATTAGGCCGCATCCCGGTGCGCGGCGATGATCTTTTCGGCATCACGGCCTGTCACTTCGGCCATACGGTCGAACTGCCGGGTAAAACTTCCCGCGCCCGCGGTAGCCGAACGCAGTTCGACGATCAATTCGCTGATTTCAGCCTCCGGCATCATGGCACGGACGCGATCCCAGCCGGTCCATCCCTCGCGGGTGTCGAAGCCGAGAATCTGGCCGCGCCGTCCGGACAGGATGGCATTGATCTTCGCGGTTGCGTCGGTGGGACAGACGATCTCCACCACATGGATCGGCTCCAGCAGCACCGGCTGGCATTGCGGCAGCCCTTCGCTCATGCCGATTCGCGCCGCGGTGCGGAACGCCTGATCGGAGGAATCCACGCTGTGATAGGAGCCGTCGGTGAGCGTCACATGGACGTCGATGACCGGGAAGCCGAGCGGACCGCGCGCCAGCGCGTCGACCACGCCTTCCTCCACCGCGCCGATGTAGTTCCGCGGCACCGCGCCGCCCACGATCTTGTCGACGAACTCGAAGCCGCCGCCACGCGGCATCGGCTTGATGTCCAGCACCACGTCGCCGAACTGGCCGTGGCCGCCGGATTGTTTCTTGTGCCTGCCGCGCTGCGCGGTGATCGATTTGCGGATCGTCTCCTGATAGCCGATTCCCGGCGCCTGCGATTTGACGTTGACGCCGTAGCGATCCTTCAACCGCTCCAGCGCCACGCGGAGATGCATCTCGCCTTGCCCCCACAGCACGGTGTCATGGGTCTGGGCGTTGTGAACGACGGTGAAGGACGGGTCCTCCTCATTCAATCGCGCCAGCGCCTGGCCGAGCTTGACATCGTCCTTGCGGTCGGCCGCCGAGAGCGCCATGGCCAGCACCGGCGGACTTGGCGCGATCTCGACCAGGGCCGACGGCGCCGTTTTGCCGGTCGAGATCGTATCGCCGGTCTTGATGGCATCGAGCTTGCCGAGCGCCACCATCTCGCCTGCCTCGGCCGAGCCGCGTTTGGTATCGTGGGCGCCGCTCGCCCCTAAGATGCCGGACACTCGCCCGGTCCCTCCGCTGGAGGACTGCACCGTCGCGCCGTCGTCGAGACGCCCGCTCAGCACCCGCGCCAGCGACAGCTTGCCGCCGTGCTGCAGATGCACGGTCTTGAAGACATAGGCCAGCGCATCCTTTCCGGCGTCAGGCGCGCCGAGCCGCTTTGCGGTCTCGGTGACAGAAGGCGCTTCATGGCGCAACGCCTTCATCAGCCGCAACACGCCGTTCTCGCGCGTCGCGGAGCCGAGCAGCACCGGGCAGATCAGGCCTTCGCGCAGTTCGCGGGCGAGATCGTCGAACACCGCATCGCGCGGCGGCTGGATGTCCTCGAGCAGTTGCTCCATGAGCACATCGTCGTGGTCGGCGAGCTTTTCCAGCATCGAGAAGCGCGCTTCCTTTTCGCGGTCGAGATCGCCGCCTTCCAGGGTAATCACCTCGGAGGCCTTGTGCTCGCGGTAGACGAAGGCTCGCTCGAGCGCCAAATCGACGAAGCCGGCGATCAGATCGCCGTTCCAGATCGGAATTTGCCGAAGCACCAATGGCACGCGCGATGCGGGCTGCAAGGTCGCCAGCGTCTCGCGGACGCGCTTGGAAGCCCGGTCGATCTTGTTGAGAAACAACAGGCGCGGGATCTTCAGGTCTTCCAGTTCGCGCAGGATGATCTGCAGCTGCGGCAGCTTGCGCTCGTCGGCCTCACAGACCACTACCGCCAAATCGACGGCCGGGATCGCGGCGCGCATGTCGTGCGCGAACTCGATCGACCCCGGACAGTCGACAAAGGTATAGCTGTCGCCCATGAAATTCGTGGTGGCGGCGGTCAGTCCGACGCCCATCTTGTGGCGGCGGGCCTCGGCGCTGGAATCGCCGACGGAAGTCCCGGCTTCGACACTGCCGGCTTTGGGAATGGCGCCGGTGCGCGCCAATATCGCTTCGAGAAGAGTGGTTTTACCGCTTTGGAAAGGGCCCACCAGTGCAATGCACCGGGGACCTCGGGGACTTCTGGCGTCTTGTCCCATCGCCGCCTCCTGATCTGGAGCTCGGCCCGTGATTGGGTCGGCATCCCAATCGTCTCAGGGGTCTTGCGACTTGGCAAGCGGGAAAAACGTCGCTGTAAACAAGGCATCGTATCCCCGGACAGGGCCCGAAGCCTCATCTTCCCGGCCGCAGCTCCAGGCTTTCGAGCCCCGCAGCGATGTTGAGGCCGACCTGGCCCTGCACGCTGAGCGGCTGCAGCGCGATCGAATTCGCCGAACCCCCGAACAGCGCATTGCCGCCAAGCCCGACGCCGACCGATGCGCTGCCGTGCGCGCCGGCATAATTGCCGGAGAGATCGCCGGGCCCGAGCCGTGCCACCGGCGCAAACACGCCCCATACCAGCGCCGACTCCTGGGTGATGCCGAGGTCGAGGCCCACTTTTCGGATCGTCGCAATGTAGCGGTCCTCCGGCATGTTGTCAGAGCGGAATACGCAGCCGAGGTTGGTGACGGAGCCGACAATGAAGCCGACGCTCGCGGCGCCCCGGCATTCCAGCACGCCGACCTGCACCCGCTGCATCGGCTGTTGCGCCACGGCAGCGGCAATAAATGCCAGCAGCGCCCCGGCGGCAGCGTTGGCAACAATTGGAAAACGTCGCATGAGGAAATCTCCGGCTGATGTGATGCCAGAAAGCAAACACGCCACCGTCGTGGCACGCGCTTTTATGCCACAACGCCGCCAAAACGAAAGAGCCCCCGCGGCGGCCTCGATGTTCACACTGCATGCATCAGCCATCGCGGCGGTGGAAATCGATCAGCCGAATCGACTGGACCGGCTAGTCATCAACCCGCAATTCGGTGTTGAAGAACTGGATCACATCGCGCGCAACGTCTTGATGGAGTTTGGCTCGGTCGACCCCGTCCGGATCGTTGCAAATTGGAATGCCGGCCACGCGGGCGAGAATCGGACCGATGATAGAACGGCATTCGGGTACATAGGCGAAATGCCCGACCGATCGCTTGATCTCCTTTGCGCCGGAGATCAGCGTCGCCAGCGAGCCCGAATTTGTCCGCGGGTCGAGAATCTCATCGAGTTGAGCGGTGTCCACGACAAAGGGCGCGCTGATCCCTTTCAACGATTCTTCGCTGAACCCCTGACCGGGGCCGGATCCCATGATGTAATACGCACTGATGCGCGCATCCTGAAACGACCTGTCGGCATCCGCGATCGCCACCCGGGAGACATCGTCCTTGAGCGTGTTGTCGCAGTAGAAATCTTTTTTCGCTGAATTCTCGCAGAAGGCGCGCTGGCGAATTGGATCATATCTCCCGCCCGCGAGGCTTACGCCGGCCCAGCCGCCGAATGAGTGCCCAACAAAGCCAATCCGACGCCCTTCGATGAGCGGCGCCCACTTCGGATCGTTCAGAATTCGATCGAGAACGAATGAGACGTCGGCGGCGCGATCCCACAGACGAAGGCGCCCCGCAATCGTCTGATCGTCGGCCAGCGTTCCGGGATGGGAAGCCGAGACGACGATCAGCGCCAGCCAGCCCTGTGAATATCTCGTGCCCCAGTTGCCATGCGAAATGACGATGAGCGGACGCCGGGCAGCACCACGGCGCGGCTCGGCGCCACGCGCAACCCTGATCGGGCGCAGCGGCGCCCGAAAAGAAAATTCCTCCGCTTTCGTCCCGGAAACCGGCTCATACCAGAGCTCGACCGCAAATTTGCGCGAGTTGTTGTTCATTTCGATCGTGATGGCACCGACCGGCGTCTCGGCGCTCGCGGGTTGTGCCGCAAAGGGCCAGGCGTAAAGCGCGGCGGTCAACAGCAGCGATATCGGTTTCATGCGGGGCTTTCCTCTATGATGACTGGTCGACCTGGTGATTGGGTGACCTGGATGATGGGCGCACCAATGCTCTGATGCCGCCGATTGTGAGCGCGCGATGCTTGGCTGTTTAGATGGTTCGCGTTACAGTCTTCCCAAACCTAAGGTTTGCAATCGTGGCCGGCATTGAAAGCATTCGCGGGGTTATCGGGTTCGTGCGAACCGTAGCGGCGGGCAGTTTTGCGGGCGCCGCGAAAGAGCTTGGCGTATCGCCGGTCGCTGTAAGCAAGAATGTACAACGCCTCGAGCGACGGCTCGGCGTGCGGCTGCTTCAGCGGTCCACCCGAAAACTTGGCCTGACCGAGGAGGGCCGCCTCTTCCATGAACGTTGTATCGGTCCGCTCAGGGAGCTTGAGAGTGCGCAATCGGCGGTGAAGGACAAGGGGCGCTCCCCGGCCGGAACACTGCGTCTGACTTCGATCACGCCGTTCGGCCGAACCTACGTTTTGCCGCTGCTTCCGGAGTTCAGCCGGCTCTATCCCGATATCGAAGTGGAATTGCATCTCGACGATGCGCTCAGTGACATGATCGCGGGAGGCTATGACCTCGGAATCCGGGCCGGCGAAATAAAGGACGCAAGCATGATCGTCCGCGAGATCGCTCCGCTGTATTTCGTGGTGTGCGGGGCGCCGTCTTACCTTGGAAGAAACGGGATGCCGCGCAAACCCGCCGATCTCGCAAGCCACAACTGTTTGCGGCTGCGAACTCGGGCCGCCCCGGCAAGCGCGCTCAATTGGCTGCTGGGTCCGGACAAGATACCGGCTTCGCCGCCGATTCGCGGCAACTTTCTTGCCAACGACATCACCACGGTCGTGACGGCGGCGGTGCACGGCCACGGCCTTGCGTTTGCTCCCCTGCCGTTGGTGCTTCCTTTGTTTCGATCGAAAGCCCTGGTGCCGCTACTGCCGGACTGGATCTCGAAACCTGCCCACCTGTTCATTCACTACCCGAACCGCAAGCACTTGCCGGTCCGGGTCCGAAGCTTCGTGAATTTCGCGCTCGACCGCTTCCGAAAGAATCCCGACCTTGTGTCGGATCCGCAAGGACTCGTCGCCCCCTTCGTTCGATCGAAGTGAGAGGATGCGAATACTTGCGTCATGGCGAGCGAAGCCAAGCAATCCAGAAACCACAAGAAAGAACTGGATTGCTTCGTCGCTTCGCTCCTCGCAATGACGCTGAAACGTCTATCGCAAATTGCCGCAAAACTTCTGGATGCGTTTACAGGCGTCTTCGAGATCAGTGGTCTTGGTGGCGTAGGAAATCCGGAATGCCGGACCGAGGCCGAACGCCGAGCCCTGCACCACCGCGACGCCCTCGTTCTCCAACAACTCGGTAACGAAATCCTCGTCATTGGCGATCACCTTGCCGGTGGGCGAGGTCTTGCCGATGGTGCCGGCGCAGGACGGGTAGACATAGAACGCGCCCTCCGGCCGAGGACAGGAAATGCCCTTGGCCTGGTTGAGCATCGACACCACAAGATCGCGGCGCTCCTTGAAGGTCTCGTTGTTGACCGGGATGAAATCCTGCGGGCCGTTCAAGGCCTCCACCGCCGCCCATTGCGAGATCGACGACGGGTTCGACGTCGACTGCGACTGGATCGTCGTCATCGCCTTGATCAGTTCCACAGGACCGCCGGCGTAGCCGATGCGCCAACCGGTCATGGAATAAGCCTTGGAGACGCCGTTCACCGTCAGCGTGCGGTTGAACAGTCTCGGTTCGATCTGCGCCGGCGTGAAGAAGGCGAAGTCGTCATAGACGAGATGCTCATACATGTCGTCGGTCATGATCCAGACCTGCGGATGCTTCACCAGCACGTCGGTCAGCGCCTTCAACTCGGCACGCGAATAGGCAGCGCCGGTCGGGTTCGACGGCGAGTTCAGGATGATCCACTTTGTCTTCGGCGTGATCGCGGCCTCCAGCGCCGCCGGCTGCAGCTTGAAGCCGAACTCCGCGGTGCAGACGATAGCGACCGGCTCGCCGCCGGCCAGTGCCACCATTTCCGGATAGCTCACCCAATAGGGCGCGGGGATGATGACCTCGTCGCCCGGATTGATGGTCGCCATCAACGCGTTGTAGAGCACCTGCTTGCCGCCGGTCGAAACCACGATCTGGTTCGGCGCATAGGTCAGACCGTTCTCGCGCTGGAATTTGGCGATGATCGCCGCCTTCAGCTCCGGAATGCCGCCAACGTCGGTGTACTTGGTCTTGCCGGCCTCGATGGCGTGGATCGCCGCGAGCTTGATGTTGGCGGGCGTGTCGAAATCCGGCTCGCCGGCGCCAAGGCCGATGACGTTGCGGCCGGCCGCTTTGAGCGCGCGTGCTTTATCCGTCACCGCGATGGTCGCGGACGGCTTCACACGGTCGAGCGCGGCGGACAGTAACGGCATTATCGTCTCCTTGCAGGCGTCGTGATCCAATCGACGCGTCGATTCTTCATGATGGGATCGCGATACCCTAAGGCGCACCGCGCTGCATCGCAAGAACGTTCGCTGGAATGTCCGTAAACTCCGGAAAAACCTGAGGGGACGCCGGGACGACCCACGCAACATTCCTAAAATTTGGCGCTGAAATGGCTTATTTCCGGCAAGGCTCTGGTCGCGCTGGCATGACCTGCTCTGCGGTTGCGGCGCGGCAGTTGATTTCGACTTTTCCGGCACCGGGGGCTTGCGACGCATCCGCATCGACATCATTGTTTGGCCGCGTTACGGGTGGACAAGCCGGGCGCGGACCTTGGCACCTCATTTGAACGAAAATCCGGATGTACAAACTCTATTCGATGCAGCGCTCCGGAAACAGCTACAAGGTCCGCCTTGCGCTGGCGCTGCTCAACGCGCCCTACCAGGCCATCGAGATCGACATCCTGCGCGGCGAAAGCCGCACGCCGGATTTTCTTGCCAAGAACCCGAGCGGTCAGGTGCCGCTGCTGGAAGTAGCGGAGGGACGCTACCTTGCCGAATCGAATGCGATCCTGTGGTACGTCGCCGGCGGCACCTCGCTGGCGCCGGAATCGCGGATCGAGCGTGCCGAGGCGCTGCAATGGATGTTCTTCGAACAGCACGCGCTGGAGCCGAACATCGGTGCGGCCTATTTCTGGCTGTCGCTGGTCAAGGGCGGCCGCGACCTGCAGACCCATGCGCTGGAAGACTGGATGGAGCGCGGCTACGGCGCGTTGCAGGTGATGGAGGATCACCTCACAACCCATGAGTTCTTCGCCGCCGGCCAGCTCACCGTCGCCGACATCGCGCTGTACGGCTACACCCATGTCGCCCATCAGTGCGATTTCGACCTCACCGCATTTCCGGCGATCGGCGGCTGGCTGCGGCGGGTCCAGCAGACCCCCGGCTACGTCGCCATGGACTGGCGGCCCCATCTCGAAGCCGCCGATTCCGCCAGCATCACAGCCGGCGGGTGAGGCCGAGAACGGCGGGCGTAACCGCCGCCCATGCCGTGGTTTTGCCACTTTCAAGTTCGCGCCGCCCAAATATTGCCCGCGATTGCTGAGAAAAACGGATTCTGCGGGTGATTCGCCCGCGATTTAAGGATTTTCCGGCCATGATACGGTCGCCCCGCACGGCAGGCTTCGAGGGCCACGCCGCGCCCGTTGCCTCGTCCCGATTGACCAATGCGGTTGCAGCCTCGCTCGCAATCAGCTCGGTCTCGCTGTGCCTGATCGTCGCCCTCACCGTGATGTCGATCAAGGTGACCATGGCGATGCCGCTTCCGGTCTGACCCGGTTCTTTCCAAAATAGCTTTTTTCCGAAAACAGCGGTCGTCTCCGCGAAGGAGACTTGCAGATGAAGACACCTGTCGTTTGGGTCACAGCGGCGCTGGCGGCGGCGATCATGTTGATGGCGTCGTTGCTGATCGCCACCGGCGCGCGCGGTCAAAATATTTCGTTCGCCTCATCGGCAGGGCAGCTTGAGATCCAGACGCTTGCGACCGGGCTGGTCCATCCGTGGGCGCTGGCGTTTCTCCCGGATGGCCGCCTGCTGGTGACCGAACGTCCCGGACGGATGCGTCTGGTGACGCCGGAAGGTCAGCTCTCCCCGCCGCTCAAGGGCGTGCCGGAAGTCCGGGCGTCGGGCCAGGGCGGATTGCACGACGTCATCCTCGACCGATCGTTTGGGCAAAACAATACGATCTATTTCTGCTTCGCCGAGCGCGACGGCAATGGCGGTCGCACCGCCGTTGCCAGTGCAGCGCTCGACAGCAAGCAGATGCGGCTCGAAAATTTGAGCGTCATCTTCCGGCAGCAAGGCCCGCTATCGTCGGGGAATCATTACGGCTGCCGCATCGTGCAGGCCAGCGACGGTAACCTGTTCGTCGCGCTCGGTGAACATTTCGCTTTCCGCGACGAGGCACAGAATCTCGGCAACCATCTCGGCAAGATCATCCGGATCGCGCCCGATGGCTCGGCGCCGAAGGATAATCCGTTCGCCGGCCGCGATGACGCAAAACCCGAAATCTGGAGTTTCGGTCATCGCAACCCGCAAGGCCTCGCGATCAATCCCTTGACCGGCGAGCTCTGGGAAACCGAACACGGCCCGCGCGGTGGCGATGAAGTCAACATCATCGGCAAGGGCAAGAACTATGGCTGGCCGGTGATCGGCTATGGCATCGATTACAGCGGCGCGAAGATCCACGACAGCACCGCGAGAGCCGGGATGGAGCAGCCGATCAAATACTGGGTGCCGTCGATCGCACCTTCCGGCATGGCGTTCTACACCGCAAAACTGTTTCCGAACTGGAGCGGCAGCCTGTTCACCGGCGCGCTGGCCGGCAGGATGCTGGTGCGGCTTTCGCTGGACGGCAACACCGTCACCGGCGACGAGCGCCTGCTGCAAAATCTCGGCGAACGAATTCGCGACGTGCGCCAGGGTCCGGACGGCGCGCTGTGGCTGCTGACCGACAGCGCCGCCGGGCGGATTTTGCGGCTGTCGCCGGCGAAGTGAGAGCAGACGTCATCACCCGCGAAAGCGAGTGATCCAGTATTTAGAGAGCAGGAAGTAGAACCGAGAGGCCGCAGCGTACTGGGTCGCCCGGTCAAGCCGGGCGATGACAGCGCGGCATCACCACTTATGGAAGATAAAAAACGCGCCGGCCGCGATCAGGGCAAAACCGACGCTATGATTCCAGCCCAGCGGCTCCTTCAGGTACAATACCGAGAAGCCGGCAAAAACCACCAGGGTGATCACCTCCTGCATGGTCTTGAGCTGCGCCGCGGAATACACCTCACTGCCCCATCGATTGGCCGGCACCGCCAGCCAGTACTCGAAGAATGCGATGCCCCAGCTTGCCATCACGACCAGCGGCAGCAGCTTTGCCTTGAACTTCAGGTGGCCATACCACGCAAACGTCATGAACACGTTGGATGCAAACAGCATCAGGACCGGCAGAAATTTCGGCGAAATGGTCGGCATATCGGTCCTTTCAGAATTTTGCGGGCGCCAACATAGGGCGCGAATCCCGGTTCCATATCATTTGAAACGAAGGATCCGAAAATCACAGCCACGCGAGTGATCGGGCGCTAACGATCGCGGCGGAAAAGCCGGTGGAGCCTGCAACTTTCCTCATACTTTGGGCTCATATTTTCGCTACGCACGAGAATCTTCATGCAGGTCGACTGGCGTGCCATATGCGGTCCGGCTCTCGCGACAGCGACGGCGCTGATCGCCATCGCGGCCGATCGAACGCTGGTGACTGTCCCGAATCCCGCGCCGCTGTTCGTGTGCATCGTCGCCTTTGCATCGTCGCTGAGCGGCCTTGCCTCGGGCATGGTCAGCGCGGCGATCGCTGTCACCTCCTCGGCGCTGTTTTTCCTCAACCACCGCGCCACCCCCGGTTACGATGTTTCCGACCTCATCCGTCTTTTGATGCTCGCGCTGACCGCGGCCGGCACCGCCGTCATCACCGGCTTGCTGCGACAGAAGATGATGGACGCGGTCAGCTGGGAGCGGGCGCGGCACGCCACTGCGGCGCGGCTGGCGTCCGCGCTGGACCAGATCGACATCGGCGTGGTGCTGCTCGACAAGGATACCCGCGCCGAATTCATCAACCGCGCCTTCCGGGATTATTTTTCGCTGCCCGACGAGAAGGCCGATTCAAAACCGCCGTTCATCGCGCTGATGTATCACGGCCGCGACACCGGCGCCTATGAGCTGCCCGAGGACGAATTGAGCGCCTTCATCGCGCGACGCACGGAACTGATGCGGGTCGGCGATTCGACGCCGATCAACATCAATCTCGCCGACGGGCAGGTCATGCGCTTCAGCTGCACCGCGCTGCCCGATGGCGGGCGCATGTTGAGCTACACCCCGGTGACCGACCTCGTGCGGCATAGCGACGATTCGGCCAATACCGGCTATTATCTGGCGCTGCGCGGCGGCAGCCATCGCGCGCTGACCCGGCATCTGCGGGCGGCGGAGTGAATCCACCGCAGCTGTGGATAACCTCGGGTGTCATGATCCCGTAACACGGCGCGGCTAGCTTCCTTCCGCGCCTGATCAAGCCCCCCGTCGCGGATCAGCGCCCCAGCGGTCCCCATCAGTCGCCGCGCCTGACCGGGGCCGCTTTTTTTGGCTTGCGCTACGTTGTGAGGGACGCTGCCGCTTGCGGTCGCCGCATACGCGAGCCACAATGCAGTTCCCACCCTTCCCATCGGACCCATCATGCAAATTCGCAATCTCGGCGGCTCCGGCCTGCGCGTCTCCGCGGTCGGCCTCGGCTGTAATAATTTCGGCCAGCGCACCGATCTCGAAACGTCGCGCAAGGTGATCCACAAGGCGATCGACCTCGGCGTCACGTTGTTCGACACCGCGGACATCTATGCCGGGATGGGCGGCTCGGAGACCGTGCTCGGAGAAGTGCTGGGCGACAAGCGCAAGGACATCGTGCTGGCGACGAAATTCTCCAAGCCGATGGCCAAGGACGGCAGCAAGCAGGGCGCATCGCGGCGCTACATCATGTCCGCGGTGGAGGCAAGCCTGAGGCGGCTGAAGACCGATTACATCGATCTCTATCAGCAGCACGATTACGATGACCTCACTCCCATCGAGGAAACCTTGCGCGCGCTGGACGACCTCGTGCGGCAGGGCAAGGTCCGCTACATCGGCAACTCCAATTTTCCGGCATGGCGCATCGCCGAGGCCGAATTTGTCGCGCGGGCGATGAACGTAAACCGCTTCGTCTCCTGCCAGGACGAATACAGCCTGGTGGTGCGCGACATCGAAAAGGATCTGCTGCCGGCGGCGCAACAATACGATCTCGGCCTGCTGCCGTTCTTTCCGCTGGCGAGCGGCCTTTTAACCGGAAAGTACAAGCGCGGCGCGGCAGCGCCGGACGACACCCGTTTTGCAAAGGCGCCCGCCTTGCGCGACCGCTATGTGACGCCGCGCAACGAGGATATCGTGGAAAAGCTGCAGGCGTTTGCGCAAGTGCGCGGCCATAGCATGCTGGAGCTCGCGTTCTCCTGGCTGGCATCGCGGCCGCAAGTATCGAGCGTGATCGCCGGCGCGACGCGGGTCGAGCAGATCGAACAAAACGTCAAGGCGATCGAGTGGAATTTGAGCCCGGAAGAACGCGCGGAGATCGACACGATTACGAAAGGATAGCGTTTCAGTACGAAAACGGATTTCGTCGGGAGACGAATTAGGTTTCGGTTGAAGGACTTAAGCTGCATGGCCCGGCGGATCGACTTCAACACCTGAGTCTTGCGGCTAACTTAAGGCACGTTGCGGCAAACCAAAGGCAAACCGCCGCCTCGACCGCGCCGATGCTTGCGAAAAACCGCAGCGCTGCAACCGGTTAGGCCGCATGGCGCGGCGCGCCGTCACGTAGCATCCAAAATCCTTCGTTGATTGAAGTCCTTGCCTGTGGTGTCGAAGCGACGCGGCGAATGACCTCGGCGCGGTGCGACGTGAAATCTCAAGCGGGATGAAGCGCTTGAAGCCGGCGTACCAAAACGAGCCGCGCCGAACATTAACTCGACCGACGAGTCTTGCGGCAAACTGAAGGCAAGCATTTTTCGTTGCGGCAAGGCGAGGTTTTTTTGCGGCCAATGCGCGGCGGCTGGCGGTTCCGTGGAAAAAAGCGCCCGCCATGATTTTGCGGGAAATATTCCGCCAATTTGACACGGCGTGGTGAGGTCGACAGGTCGTGGATAACAATCCAATTTCAATTTATGCCGCACCCGCCGAGTCCGTAGGATCGGCAAAGCGAAGCGTGCCCACCATCCGCGCCGGTTTGCGATGGCGCAAACAGCAGCGATAGCAATCAGAGTAGTCGAGGAGAAGTCCGATGCGTCCAGATGTACTTTGCTTCATAAAGCGCTCGGCCGAATTTCTGAAGCAAGATGAAATCAGCAAATTGCCGCGAGGCCTGCGAGGGATTTATGTTCTCTACAGAGAACAACCAAGTAAGACAAAGAGGCGTGTCTTTGATCTTCGCTACATCGGGATGTCAACTTCCGGAATTGGAGGCAGGTTGCGCTCGCATAAGCGCTCAAAACGCAAAACAGGCGAATGGACTCATTTCTCGGTTTTTCAAGTGTGGGACAATGTGACCAACCAAGAGGTATCTGAACTCGAGGGGTTAGCTCGGCACCTCTATCGATTTGACCCGACAGCAAGCACGCTGAATATTCAGCGCGGGTATAAGCGATTGCGCAGGGTGCGCGATAACAAAATCAGTAGCTGGAAATAGGATGTTCAGAGTTCGTAGGGTGGGCAAAGCGAAGCGTGCCCACCATGGCTCGCAACTCACGGCATCATGTTGCGGATCATGGTGGGCACGGCGCAAGGACGCCTTTGCCCACCCTACGGGCTCTCATCATTCCGGGATGCGCCTCTCGGCGCAGGCTCGGAATCCATACTCACGATGGTGGTTATGGATTCCGGGCTCGCGCTTCGCGCGCCCCGGAATGACTGCGTTGGTGAGCTGATGTGCCTACCCCACCAACCCCCACACCGCCTTCACCCCGGCGCTATCCGGAAACACCGTCTCCGCCAGCACGCGCTCGCTGAGACCGAGATGGTCATGCAGCACGCCCTTGATCACCGCGCGGAGATCCGTGGTCGGCGCCAAGTCGCGCCCCTCATAGAGCGAAGCCTGCTTCAGCCCCGGCCAGTCGGCGATGACGCGGCCGCCCTTGACCGCGCCGCCGGCCAGGAGCGCGACGGTGGCGGTGCCGTGGTCGGTGCCGTCGGTGCCGTTGATCTTCGCGGTGCGGCCGAACTCGGTCGCGACCACCACCACGGTGTCGCGCCAGCGCTCGCCCAGCCCGCTTTCGAATTCCGCCAGCGCGCCGTCGAGGCCGGACAACAGGTTGGCGAGTTGTCCCACCGCGCCGCCTTCATTGGCATGGGTATCCCAGCCGTCGAAGGCGAGCGCCGCGATGCGCGGCCCGTCATCGGCGGCCATCAGTTTGGCTGCGCCGCGCGCCGCCAGCCGCATCGCGCCGGTCGCGTTGGTGCCGGGCTTGCGCTTCATGTCGTCGCCTTGTGCTGATTTGTCGAGCTGCAGCCCCTGCGACAAGGCCACCGCCAGCGCCGGATCGCGATGGCGGTAGAGATCGACCAGCCGCATCGCGGTATCGTCGGCGGCGTTCGGCAATGTGGCGGGCGTCCAGCCGACGGTCGGCGCGGCGCCGCGGAGCAGCAGCGGCGCGGTCGGGCCGACGGCGAGAGCACTCATCACGCGCTCGCCGCGCGGCAGCGCTTCCAGCGCGCGGTTGAGCCAGCCGGATTGCACCCGGCCGGCGCCTGCGAAACCGCTTTCCAGCACATCCTGGCCGTCGAAATGCGAGCGGTCGCGATACGGCGTCGCCACCGCGTGAACCACCGCGGCCTGTTTTGCACGGTACATCCGCGAAAACTCCGGCATCGAGGGATGCAGCACGAAGAAGGAATCCAGCATCACCGCCGCGTGCGCGCCGGCCGCCTCAAGCGCGATCGGTCCGTGCAGGCCGGCATAATCGGGATCGCCGAGCGGAGCGACCGTGGCAAGACCGTCCAGCGCGCCGCGCAGGATCACGACGATCAGGCGCGGGTCGCGGCCGTCGGCGGCGCGGGCGAATTTCGGCAAATGGGCCCAGGCGGCAAAGGAGGCGCCACCGAGCAGCAGCGATCGGCGCGACAACGCCGATAATGTCAGGCTTTCGCAGCACTCCATGGTCACCTCCTCTGGAATTCCGGCGACATCAACAGCAGCGCCAAGGCCTGCTGCCGCGATTCCGCGCGCTCGATAGCCCGCCTTGTCTCTGGCGACGCCGCGTCGGCTGCAACCAGTTCCAGCAGGTCGCGGGGGTCGACGTTCTCGCCGACGCGCGAGGCCACCTGCGCCGAGATATCGAGCCGCAACTTAATGCCCTCGGGCGCAGCCCAGGCGGCGTTGCTGTCCGGAAATCCGTTCGGCCCCGAAGGCGACCACAGCGGCTGGCCCAAAACATTCAAGCCGCCGAGATAGCGTTGTGGATCTTCCGGAACACGCCCCAGCAACCGTCCGGTCGCGACCACAAATTCGTAGGGCGAGCGCAACTTGGTCATCGGCAACTGCCAGGCTTGATCGGAATCCACCAGCGCCGTCGCCAGCGCCTTGAGATCGCCGTCGGATTTGCCGAACACGTCGCTTAGCCGCGCCACCAACGCGGGCGGCGGATCGTCGGCGACAAAATGCCGTGCGAATTTGGTGGCGATGAATTTTGCGGTGGAGGGATGCCGCGCGAGGTCGGCAAGTGCCGCCTCGCCCTGGGCTAAGCCGGTGTTCTCATAAGTTTTCCCGAGCAGCCGCTGCGCGCCGGGCTGGTGCGCGTTGGCGTTGAATACAAAAGTGCCGGGCGCGCCGAGCTGGCCCCGGCGGCCGGCAAAGGTCCAGCCGGTGATGATGCGCGCCAACGAGGTCACGTCGTCCTGGCTGTAGCCGCCGCCGACGCCGAGCGTATGCAGCTCCATGATTTCGCGCGCTAGATTTTCGTTCAGGCCGCGCTTGCGGTTTTCGCCCGCGCGCGATTCCGGACCGAGCGATTGCTGGTTGTCGAGAAAGAACAGCATTGCCGGATGCTGCTCCACCGCCTTCAGCATGTCGCTGAAACGGCCGAGCACATGGGGCCGAATCGCCTCCCGCTCGAACGAACCGGCCCACATCCGTGCCAGCCCGCCCTTGTTGGCGGAGATGCAAAAGTGGTTGGACCAGAACACCACGAGGCGCTCGACGAAGCCGCAATCGGCGATGATCGCGCGCTGAAGGCGCGCCAGCGCCTCGGCGCGGTAGGTTCTCTGGATGATATTGGGCGGTTGCGGCGCGGGGGTCGGGGCCTCCGGTTGCATCGCCTGGGCCGGCGCCATGGCCGCATTGGCGTCGGTGGCCTCCACGGCCGCCGCTTTTCCGGCAACATCCGTGGCGCCGTTTGCGACGGGAGCAGCCTGTGGTTTCGGAGCGCCTGACTTCGCAGCGGCGTTGCGCGCCTGCACGATCTCGAACTGATAGGCGAACACGCTCTGGGCCAGTGCCGGCGTGGACTGCAGTCCCGCTGCTTCCAGCAGCGCACCGTTGGGGCGGCTCAGGTCGGCCTTGACGAAGCCGCGGGGATCGGAGGCCGCATTGACGAAATCGCCCGATACGCCGCCGCGCGCGCCGAGGCCAAAGCGGTTCAGCGCGACCAGGGCGGCTTGCGAATCGCGGGCCATCGGAATTCCTTCAGGCTTCGGTCGTCGGCTTCTTGTTCGGCCCTTTTAGGCTTATGCTTTTACCGATCATAACGCGGTTCGGGACCAACCCCGAATTAAATCCCGGTTAGAATGGCGTCCGCTTCATGACACACGCGTTGGAAAGGCCGGCCCCGGCCTCGCGCCGCCTCGCCTGCGCCGGCTGCGGCACGGAATTTACCTGCAGCCTGTCCGGACCGTGCTGGTGCGCCGAGGAAACCGTGCGGCTGCCGATGCCGGCCGACGGCGGCGATTGCCTGTGCCGGGAGTGCTTGAGGAAGATGGCGGTGAAAACCCAGTAATCCTTCGAGTCGTCCGATCGGCCGATCAAATTTGCCGACAGAAATCCTGCTTCGGATTTACGCTTCAATTACTTTGCCGGCAGCAAGCATCCGGCATCACCTAACCCTTAACCTCGTGCGGATAATGTCAGCCGACACAACCTGCGGGAACTTCAGATGGGCCGCTTCATGCTCCACGCAGCCTTGGCCTGCGTCGCCGCGTTCGTCGGCGTTTCATGGGTTTTGCGCGGATTCCCGATCGGCATCGCCAGCCCGATCGGCGTCGGCGAGCTGGCCCAGCTGCCTCCACACCTGAACACGACGTTCGGGGACACCAGTGTGCGGGATGCCAAGAAAAAACTGTGGGAGCTGTCCCAGCCTGACGGCGGCAGACCGGCCGGCAAGCAGTATCAGATACGCATCGACGCGCTGCAAGCGGCGAACGCTTACGCCGCCTCGCCCTGCGATCCGGCCAACAAGGCCAAACTGATTGCCGCGTTGACGGCCTACACCCGCGCCTGGCAGGAACGGCTCAATTGCAACAGGGTTGGCAACAGCTTGATGGGCTGCGGCGAAAAGAAAATCGACGACGCCGCATTCGCGTTTTCGACGCCGCTGGACCTGCAGGTTCGCGAGGCATTCATGGAGGCTTTCGACCAGGGCGGTGTCGTCAAGGCGGATATTCCCGCCGCGGTCCGGTCCGACTCGCTGCAGTTTACCAGCCCGGCCCTATGGTCGGACGAACTGCCGCTATGTCTGCCGCAGATGCAGGCCAATGCCGAGCAAAAGTGAAACGCCTGATTTGCGGGCCGCTTTTGCAGAGCTCGGCATGACCTAGTCTACTTCGGTCCGGCGAACAGCAGCAGGTTTCCGTCCGGATCCTTGACGATGAAATCCCTCGCGCCCCAGGGCTTTTTCCTGAGGGTTTGAAAAAACGTCACGCCGGCGGCCTGAAATTCAAGAAACAGTAGTTCGATCTCGTCGGCGGTCGCGACGGTGAAAGACACCGACAACAACTCTTCGCGGTCCCTCAGGCCTGGATCGATTACCAGGCGATCGACGTGTCTGAGATTGAGCGGCGCGCCATCGCGCTTGACCTGCGCATAATACGCCGGCTCGCCATAGCTGAATACGATGGCAAAGCCGAGTTTTGCGGTGAAGAAATCGCACGACGCCTTGATATCGGTGACGAACAATTGCGGTTCGGCATCGACGATCGTCACCTTGGCGGGGATTGAGTCAGCGCGAGCCGCCATGGATCAAGTCCGCTACTCCACCTTGCCGATCTTCTTCACCGCCGCGATCAGCCGCGCGCTGTCGGCCTCGACGAATTTCGCGAATTCCGGCGCATCCATGTAAGCGACGGGGCTGCCCGCGGTCTCGAACGTCCTGGTTACGACCGGATCCTTGACGGCTGAAGCCATCGCCTCGCGCAGCCGCGTCATCAGCGGCGCCGGCAGTGCGGCTTGCGCGAACAATCCGGCCCAGATGTAGAATTCGACGTCCTTGTAACCGAGCTCCTTGAAGGTCGGCAGGTCGGGGAAACTTGGCACGCGCTCGGCGCCCCAATTGGCGAGCACGCGCATCTTGCCGTCCTCGACCTGCTGCTTCAGCGTGCCCGGCGCCGAAGCCATCGCCTGCACCGTGCCGGTCAGGAGCGCGGTCAGCGCGGGACCTGCGCCGCGGAACGGCACGTGCAGCAGCTTGATGCCGGCGCTGGCCGCGAACATTTCCATAGCCACATGCAGCGTGCCGTAGGGGCCGGACGAGCCGTAGGGAATCTGCCCGGGTCGTTTTTTGGCGTCGTCGACGAATTCCTGCAGCGTCTTCCACGGCGCGGAAGCCGGCACCGCCAGTAATGTCGGGTCTGCGAGGACGCGCGCGATCGGCGCGAACTGCGAGAGTTCGTAAGCCACCGGGCGATCGAACAGCCGGTCGGCCTCCGGTAACACCGCCAGCGAGGAGAGCGTCATCAGCAGCGTATAACCGTCCGGCTCGGCGCGCGCCGCCGCCGCATTGCCGATCGAACCGCCGGCGCCGCCGGCACGGTTGTCGACAATCACGGGCTTGCCGAGAATCTTCTCCAGCGCCAGCGCCACCGGCCGCGCCGCCAGATCCGCCTGGCCGCCGGCCGGGAACGGCACGATCATGGTGATGTTCCGGGTAGGGTAAGCGGCCTGGGCACGGGCGGCCTTGGCAAGCGCGGCTTGCGCGATCGGCAGTGCGGCAGCGGCCTTGAGAAGTTCGCGGCGATTCATGTGATTCTTTTCTCCCGGAGCACTCGTTTTCGTTAGTTGATTGCAACCTAGCCGAAACCGTAGGGTGGGCAAAGGCGCTCTTCGCGCCGTGCCCACCATAACCCTGCGACATGACGCGCGATGCCCCAATACATTCGAGCAAGGATCAAAGGCAGCACTTTCTTTTTCACGGTCGTTCTCGCCGACCGCCGCAGCAATTTGCTAATGGATCAGATTGATCGGTTTCGTCACTCCTACCGTGTAGTTCAACAAGGTTATCCATTCGAAACCATCGCGATCTGCGTTTTGCCCGATCATCTTCACGCGCTTTGGGCGATGCCTGAGGGTGATACAGACTTCCCGAACCGCTGGAGCTTGATCAAAAGCGGCTTTTCACGAGGCCTGAATCCTTCATCCTCGCGATCCACGAGCAAAATTTCCAAACGAGAAAAAGGCATCTGGCAACGCCGCTATTGGGAGCATGCTATCCGCGATGATGCCGACTACCAGCGCCATGTCGACTACATTCATTTTAACCCGGTGAAGCATGGATACGTCACGCGGGTAGTAGACTGGCCGCACAGCAGTTTTCATCGTTATGTCGCACGTGGCATTGTTGCAGCGGACTGGGGAGGTGACATGCGCGATATCCCAGGGTCATTCGGCGAATGAATGGTGGGCACGGCGCAAGAGCGCCTTTGCCCACCCTACAAAATGGCGCGGTGTCGTAGGGCGGGCAAAGGCACCGGACGCGAATGCGTCCGGTGACGTGCCCACCATTCAGAGCGTCATTCGACGGATAGATGGTGGGCACGGCGCAAGTGCGCCTTTGCCCACCCTACGACGTTCGCTTCCCCAACTGCTTCGCCAAAAATTCCGCCAGCACCTCGACCCGGGCCGGGCGAGGGCCGCCGGGCGGCGTTACCAAGTGCACGGCGCCTTCGGTTTGTTTCCAGCCTTTCAGGATCACCTCGACTTCGCCTGACGCAATCGCGTCGCCGACGATGAAATCCGGCAGGTCGGCGATGCCGAGGCCTGCGAGCAATGCCGGCATCAAGGCTTCGCCATTGTTGACGCGCAGCGGCCCGGCGGGGCGGACGCTCGCCTGCTCGCCCTTCGAATTGGTGTAGTGCCAGAGGCCCGGCGTCGTGAGATAGGCGTAGCCGAAGCACCGGTGCTGCGCGAGATGCATCGGATGGGTGGGCGTTCCGTGCTGCTTCAGATATGCGGGCGAGGCCACGGTGTGGCGCGGCATCGCGCATAGCCGCCGCGCGATCAAGGACGAGTCCGGCAGGCTCGCAATGCGCAGACCTGCGTCGAAGCCTTCCCCGATCAGATCGACCATGGCGTCGCTGAGGTGAAGGTCGATCGACACGTCCGGATACTTTTCGAGAAATTCCGGCAGCAGCGGCGCCACCGCTTTCACCCCGAACGTCATCGGCACCGCAAGCCGCACCAGCCCGCGCGGCGCCACCGATTGCGCCAGCGCCTCGTTCTCCGCCGCCTCGCCGTCGAGCAAGAGGCGCGTTGCGTGCCCGGCCAGCTTCTGTCCGGCATCGGTCAAGGCGAGCCGCCGCGAGGTGCGGTTGAACAGCCGGGCGCCGAGCCGCGCTTCCAGCCGGGTGACGGCCTTCGAGACCGTGGCCTTGGACAGCGCCAATTCCGTCGAGGCAGCCGCAAATGACCGTAACTCCACAACTTTTGCGAAAATCGCCAGCGCCTCAAAATCAGGGAGCTTCGCCACTGGATTCTCCATCACACCATTTTTGGAAACAATAAGTTTCGATAGTTTCTATTTATATACTTTGAACGGAGGCATATCCAGACCTCATCGAATTTCAGACCACGGAGAAATCCAATGACCAAATCACTCACAGGTAAGGTTGCCCTGGTCACCGGCGGATCGCGCGGCATCGGCGCCGCAAGCGCTCGCGCGCTCGCAGATGAAGGCGCCAACGTCGCCATCAGCTATGTCGCTTCCGCGGACAAAGCCGAAGCGGTGGTGAAAGAACTGAAAGCCAGGGGCGTCGAAGCCAAGGCCTTCAAGGCCGACCAGGCGAGCACGGTCGAAGTCGATCAACTGGTGAAGGACGTCGCAAAACATTTCGGACGGCTGGACATCCTCGTCAACAACGCCGGCGTCTTTGCAACCGGCGCGATCGATGCCGATGGCGACACCGCGGCATTCGACCGGCAACGCGCGATCAATGTCGATGGCGTCGTCACCGCGATACGCTCGGCCTCGAAGCTGATGGGCGAAGGCGGACGTATTGTCACGATAGGATCGGGAATTGCCACCCGTACATCGTTCCCCGGCATGGCGGACTACGCTGCCAGCAAGGCTGCGATCGTCGGCTACTCGAAGGGCGCGGCGCGCGACCTCGGCCCGCGCGGCATCACCGTCAACGTGCTGCAGCCCGGCTCAATCGACACCGACATGAACCCGAAGGACGGCGCCTTCGCCGAAGCCCAACGCACGCAGCATGCCCTGCAGCGTTACGGCACCGCGGAAGAGATCGCAGCCGGCGTGGTGTTTCTCGCCAGCCCGGCTGCGTCCTTCGTCACCGGCACGGTGCTGAACGTCGATGGCGGCTTTGGCGCGTAACGAAAAACAACTCAACATTCAATTCAAGGAACATCCCATGATCGAACTCAGACCTTTCGCAAAACTCGGCGGGGCCGACCACGGCTGGCTGAAGGCAAAACATCACTTCTCGTTCGGCAGCCACTACGACCCGAAAAATATGGGGCACGGCGCGTTGCGGGTGTGGAATGACGATGAGATCGCGCCGAATACCGGCTTCCCTGCGCATCCGCATGCAAACATGGAAATCATCACCTATGTTCGCGAAGGCGCGATCACGCACCAGGACTCACTGGGCAATAAGGGCCGCACCGAAGCCGGCGACGTGCAGGTGATGAGCGCAGGGTCCGGCGTACGTCACTCCGAATACAATCTCGAGCCCACGACAACGCGGATCTTCCAGATCTGGATCGAGCCGACGAGCGAAGGCGGCCAGCCGACCTGGGGCGCAAAGCCGTTTCCGAAATCGGACCGCTCCGGAAAATTCGTCACCATCGCCAGCGGTTTTGCCGCCGACAACGATGCGCTGCCGATCCGTGCCGACGCACGCGTGCTCGCTACCACGCTGAAATCAGGCGAGAGCGCGGAATATGCGCCGGACAAGCAGCGCAACCTCTATCTGGTGCCGGCATTCGGCGCGGTCGAGATAAATGGCGTGCGCGTCAACGCCCGCGACGGCGTCGCGATCCGCGACGAGGCAAGGTTGAAGATCACCGCGCTGGAGGATTCCGAGCTGGTGCTGGTCGACGCGGCGTAAGTCGCAAGCTTCGATACCCCGGCCCCCCACGCGGTGCGGCATTCTTCATGCCGCTCCGCAGAGCCGGGACCGTACCAAACACCGCATTCGTGACGGCCCCGGCTCTGCAGCGCACCACGCCGTGAAGAACGGCGCGCTGCGCTGCGTCCGGGGAAACGCCAAACATCATCACCTACATCAATGCAAACTAACGGAGACCCCTCATGACAAAAGTTCTCGTCCTGTATTATTCCGCCTATGGCCATATCGAGACCATGGCCAACGCCGTCGCCGAAGGCGCGCGCGAAGCCGGTGCCACCGTCGATATCAAGGGGGTACCCGAACTGGTGCCGCCGGATGTCGCGAAAGCGTCGTATTACAAGCTCGACCAGGAGGCTCCGGTCGCAAAGGTCGAAGACCTTGCGAACTACGACGCGATCGTCGTCGGTACCGGCACGCGGTTCGGCCGGATGTCGTCGCAGATGGCCAACTTTCTCGATCAGGCCGGCGGGTTGTGGATGAAGGGGGCGCTGCACGGAAAAGTCGGCGGCGCATTCACCTCGACCGCGACCCAGCATGGCGGCCAGGAAACCACGCTGTTCTCCATCATCACGAACCTGTTGCATTTCGGCATGACCGTGATCGGTTTGAACTATGGCTTTGCCGGCCAGATGAAGCTCGATGAAGTGACCGGCGGCTCGCCCTACGGCGCCACCACCCTGACCGGCGGCGACGGCAGCCGCCAGCCATCGGAAAACGAACTGGCCGGCGCGCGCTATCAGGGACGGGTCATCGCGGAGACCGCGAAAAAGCTGCATGGCTAGCTTTTAGGGTGGGCAAAGTCATCGGGTGCGCATGCGCGCCCGACGGCGTGCCCACCATCCCAAGCGTGGTTCGGCGAAAGAGTGGTGGCACGGCGCAAGGGCGCCTTTGCCCACCCTACGGCTTCTTTACATTTCTTCGCGTGGGGCCGGTTTTCCGAGCAAGCGCTTTACGCGTTCCGCCAGCTGCGGTTGCCTGCGAACCCAGCGCGCTGCGCGATCGCGCAGCGCATGCGGCAGGCCGCGCCAGCTCAATGCCACGGTAAAATCCACCAGCGCAATCCGCGCCACGCCGAAGCGGCGCTTGTAGGCGTAGTTGCCGATACTGAAGTCGAACTGCCGGATGCCATCCCGGTGCAACGCCGCCATGGTCCGCTCGATGACCAGCCGCCCCGGCGAACAGTTCGACCATTTCTCGCCGGCATTGCTGATCCGCACCATCACATAACGCGCGCCCTGCCGGATGCCGAGCAAGATGGCGACGACCTCGTCACCGACGGTGAGCGCCGACAGCACGGCATAACCGTTTTCGGCGTTGTCGTGCACCAGATTGCGATAGAACGCGGCATATGTCTCGTCATTGAGCACAAAATTCAGCCCGAGATGCTGCATCCGGTCGCGTTGCTGCGCCTCCATCGTGGAGAGCACGCGCAGCGCGTCATCCTTGTCGGTAATGATCCTGAATGCCGCGGCGGAGTCGCGGGTGAACACGCGCCAGCTTCGCTCCAGCTCCTTGCGCACGGTGCGCTGCAGCGTAAAGCGCCAGGCGTCGAAATCGTCGCCGGTGGTGACGACATTGCCGTTCACCGCGCACGCCCCCGCGCCCCGCAGGAGCGCCAGCGGATTCGGCCGGCCACAGACTTCAACCGGCATCTTGCGCAGGCGAATGAGATCGACGCCGCCGGGCAACCGGCGCAGCGCGTGGCGCAGATCCTTCCACATCCCACGCGCAGCCCCGGCGTCGCGCGGCGCGGCGGCGCCGAGCAGCGGCGCGTTGTAATCGGTGAGCTCGAGATCGGCGGGCTCGACGATGCGGACGCCGTTGTGCATCCGGCGGATCAGCGGCAACAGCACGGCCTGCTCGCCGGTCGTGGCGTCCGAAATGATGGCGATCAGCGGCTCGACGTTATCGATGGCGGCGAACGCGCCGTACCAGGCTTCAAGCCACTCCCAGTTCTGGAACGGCGTGGCGTCACCGGGATCGCCCCAGCGCGCCCTGGCCCGCTTCCAGTCGCGCGTAAATTCGACGCGGAAACCGGACGCGTGGCGGCCCGCTTGCGCATTTGCCCTCGCCGCCGCTGCCGTCAACACCGTCATTGCCGGTCGATCTTGCCTCAGGCCGCCTTCGGCAGGTCGACGATCTTGCCCGGATATTCCGCGTCGAGCCGGAAGTCGATCGGGCGGCGCGCAGCGCGCGCGCGCTTGACCCACTTGCCGTCGCGCAACAGCTTTTGCATTACCGCCTTGGCGAAATATGACGGCCCCCGCAGGTTGCGGCTCTTCGGCGTGTAGCCGAAGCGATGGCGCAACATGCCGTTCGCCAGATGGACAATCTCGGAGCGACGGATTTCGTCATTGGTGTAGGAGATGGTCATCGAGATGCTGAAGGTGTCGAGGTTCTCCACCCGGTGCGGCGCGTTCATTTGCCAGCCCAGCATCTGGCCTGGGCCGATGTCGAGCACTTTGGCGTGGTCGTCGTACCACGTCTTGTAGGGTAGATCGACCTCGACGTTGAACAGCGCGATATCTTCGAGGTGCTCCGCGGTTATGAACGGAGCGGTATTTGGATAGACGTAGACGCGCTTGCGGCCGGCGATCTGCACAAGGCTCTGGCCGGGCATGTCGGCGTGGTAATAGACCTGCGCATCGGGCGCGGAGATAAGGATGCTCTCCTGGTGGCCTTTCGGAATCTTGAAATCAGGTACTTTGGCGACGATTTCCTCGAACATGCGGTCGACCAGCTTGCCGTAGCGTGAGTCGACCGCGGCGACGTCGCGCATATTGAGCCAGAGCCCGCCGCGGGAGATGGCGTCGATCACCTCGGTCCCCGTGAGATTGCCGATGTCGCCCTCGCGCCACAGTTTTTTGCTGCCGCGAGCGCCGGTCTGCACCAGGCTGTAATGCTCGCGCGGATAGCCTTCGATCAGTTTTGCCAGCTCGTCCATCGAAAACACCGGCGACTTGTGCATCTCATGTTCGAGCCGGATCGGCTGGTGCGCCCACAATTCGGAATGGGTCTCGTCCCATTTGGTGAAGATCTTGTTCGTCGTCATCGTCGCGCTCCTGCTCGCCTGCCTTGCTGTCCCAAATTCCTGAAATGGCCGTGACGCCATCCGCCGCCGCTGTCCCGTTATGAGACGCGCCGGCGATTCTCTCAGGTCATCTGGCAAGAAGGGTGCCGCACGCCGAAAGCCGCCGCTTACCGGAAGCTAAGGCTTGCGGGTTATGGCTAACGCGATGACGTCAGAACCCGCAACTCAGGCGCTGTTTCTCGGCGCGGGGCCGCACATGACCTGCGGCGTCGGGCAATTCACCCGGCTGTTGCAGGAGACGATCGAAAAGCTCGAACCCGGCGGTTGCACTTCGTTAACGCTAACGCGTCGCGATGGCACGGTCGGCGAACTCTGGCGCGCGGTCGGATCGGCGCGAGACCTGGTCTGCAACTTTCCTCTTGTGGCATGGAAGCGCGTGATTTTGCGGCCGCTGCTGGGGCTGGCGATGGCGCGGCTGCGCGGCAGGCGGGTCATCTTGATCCAGCATGAATGGGGCGGCCTGCACTGGCTACGGCGCTTCACCTATCTGCCGGCGCTGTGGCTTGCCGATACCATCGTGACGTTCTCGCCGCTGGTGCGGCGCGAACTCGCCGGTGATCCTGTCGTCGGGCGGGCGGCCCGCAAATGCGTGCTGGCGCCGCTGCCGCCGAATATCGAGGCGCCCCCTGGAATCGTCGACTCCAGGCTGCGGCAGCGACTTGCCGCCGCCCGCGAAAGCGGCCGGCTCGTTATCGGCCATTTCGGCTCGATCTATCCGGGCAAACAGCCGACCAGGTTGCTGCATATCGGCGCGATCCTGAAAGCGCGCGGGCTGAAACCACTGATCGTCTATATCGGCTCCTTTATTCGCGGGACCGACAATGTGGAACAAGAGTTTTACGCCCGCGTCACCGAACTGGACCTGTCGGACGATGTCATTGTCAGCGGCTTTGTCGCCTCCGACCACGAGGTATTCGGCCTGTTCAGCGAAGTCGACGCCTTCTGCTTTGCGCTCGATGAGGGCCTTACCGCGCGGCGCTCCAGCGTGCTCGCCTGCGTGCAGTCGGGCCGGCCCGTGACCGCAACCGGTCCGGCCGAGGCGGACGAATTCGATCACCATCCGCGCTTCAAGGAACTGATCGAGCGCGGCGCCATCGTGCTGGTACCGCTCGGGTCTGACGATGAGGTCTATGCCGACCGGATCGCGTCAGCGCTGAACTGGCCGTCGGTGCACGCGCCATTCGATTTCGACGGATGGTGGCGGGATGTTGCCGAAGCGGTGCGAGCCCAACTGTAGCTTGTGCCGGACGGAGCATAGCCCGTGGAGCTTAGCCATAAGCGTTTGCGCCTCTTCGACGCGCTCTGGCGGTGCGCTACAGACCCGGAGTCGTCGCGAACTCCGGCGTCTGATACGGTCCCCGGCTTTGCGGAGCAGCACAAGGAATGCCGCACCGCGGCCGGGACACCGGATCAATCGCTCACCCGAAAGCGCGCAAGGTAATGCAGGCCGAACACCGCGAGCAGGAACGTGAACCACATGGGGTGGGCGCGATCGAGAAAAAAACTTTCCATCGACGACAGATAAAGTCCGAACAGCCAGATCTGCAGCAGCATGGTCGCCAGCGGTCCGTTGTTGCCGCCGCGGTCGGCGGCGTGGAAATTTTTCAGGGGCCCGATCACCAGCACCCCGATCAACAACAGCAGTCCCGGCAAGCCCATCGCCAGCGCGCTGTCGAGATAGCCGTTATGGCTGTGCGAGGCGTACTCCGCCCACTCCTTGCCTTCCGGCAGATCCCTGATCGAACTGGAGCCCCAGAACGCGGCAAAGCCGTAGCCGGTAGACAGCCGTTGCTGCAGCGACTGGAACGCAAAGGTCCAGATATCGGTGCGGCCGGTAAACGTCGTGTCGAGCGGCAGCATTTTTGCCATCTCGGCAAGGCCTTCGTTCATTACCGTGCCGACGCTGAGCATGTTGAGCAGCAACAGTGGCGCAAGCAGCATGACGGTGCGCAGCCAGAACGAGCGGACCACGGCGGTCAGCCAAGTCAGCAGCAGGACCGCCAGATAGAGCGTCAGCGAGCTTTTGCCGGCGGAATACAGCAGAAACAGCAAGGCGAAGCAGACGATCGCCGCGCCGGAAATCCAGCCGCCGCAGCGAACGATGTAGACGCCGAGAAACAGCAGCATCGCCATCATCGCGGCCGCCTCGTTCTTGTGGCCGAAGGAGCCGCGCCAGTTGCCGGCGAGCTGCGGCTCCTGAACGTCGGTCACCAGATGGATCGACAGGGTCGGCGCCAGCAATATTCCGAGATAACAGATCGCCAGCAGCGCAAGTGCGGCGATGCTGAACCACCGCCTCAGTTCGGCTTGCGATTTCGGCAGCAGCAGCAATGTCGAGGCCACCGCGATGACGCAGGCGGTCAGCGCGAGACGCCGGATCGAGGTACTCGGATCGAGCGACAGCAGCACCGTGACCAGTACCCAGCCTCCGAACAGAATAAAACCCGGCGACTGCAGCGTCGCCAGCCCGCGCATGTTGTCGCGCATGGCCAGCGCCACCGTCAGCAACGCCAGGCAGCCGAACGCGGCATAGGTCAGCGCTTCATTGCCGGTGCTGACGTCCTTCAACTGCGCACCACTCAGATCGACGAACGGCCGCAGCGACACCCATGCCAGCAGCAAGGTGCCGATGAAGGTGGCGGCGCGCACCACGTCCATTACCTGCTGACGCCGCAGCCGATGCAGAATCGTCCGGATCTCGCTGGTGACGATAATGCTCAATGCACGATCTTCGATGCTTTGTAGGGTTGCGGTTCGATGCCGATCGAGGCCAGCACGCTGCCGACTGCGACCGTTATCGGATGCAGGGCAATGATAGCTTTGTGTTCGGTAAGGACGAGACGGCCGGCGCGAAGCAGCGACAACGGCAGCATCGCGACCATCTTGGCAAGCAGCCTTACCCGCGACCACACCGTGCGCGCGGCCTTGACTTCGATGTGATAATTGATGGCGCCGATGCGCAGGCCGCGCACCACCAGCCAGCCGGGATGGGTCCGGCTGCCCGGCACGGTTTCGGTGATCACGGCATCCGCGGCCCAGTGGAACTGCATTCCGGCCTGCCGGCAGCGCACGAAGAAGTCGGTGTCGCCGCCGCCGAGGAAATTGAATTTCAGATCAAAGGCGGGATCGGCGAGCCGTTCGAACACCCGGCGTCTTATCAGGCAATTGCCACAGCCATAGATGATCGGCACCGGGCCGCTGGCGTCGTAGGCCGGACGGAACGCCGGGTGGTGGCAGAGCCCGCGCTTCATGTCGTCGTCGAAGTCGGGCAGCACCGGTCCGCCGACCAGATCGGCGCCGGTGGCTTCGGCCGCATCCACCATCCGCACCAGCCACTCCGGCGAAGCGATTTCGTCATCGTCAATCATCAACAGGCTGGTCGCCTCGGGGAATGTCACCAGCGCGGATTCGAATGCAGCATTGATGGCGTGGCAATTACCCTGCCGTGGTTCGACCAGGCAAAGTCCGTGCAGTCTATCGGCTTGAAGGAATTCCGTGGCGACGGCCGCGCTTTCGCACCCTGAAGCATCGTTCTCGACGATCAGGACCGCGAACCGGCGGCCGGTGCGCTGATTGGCGAGCGACTCCAGCGTCCGCCGTAGATGCTTTGGCCGGCGAAAGCAGGGAACGCACACCACAATCCCGATCGAGCGGTCGAGCGAACGCGACGAGGCTGCCAAGACTCGGCTCGGGTTCGCCCCGCTTGGGCATATTACGGTGGGTTTCATCGCTGGTTTTTCATCCACATGCGTGCAACTGAAATTCGCCCCGAACCCCCAACAATACCCGAAGCATCATTGCAATATTCGGTCCAGCAGCATGCATTCTGCGCTGATTTTTCGCGACGGTTAACAAGATGAGTTAAGCGGACTTGAATCACGGCACGCCGCTTTGCCGTGTTGCTCCTGCCGGCCGATTGCAGACGGGCGCCCGAAAAGCTTGCTGAACAACTCCTGGGATTTGGGAAACCGGTTATTGTCGATTTGGGTCGGCCACAACCCGTCCACGTCGAAGTAGGCCGCATAGGCGATATTGCCTTCGTTCCTCACGAACCAGTCATGCATCTGCTGGATGAAAAACGGGTTGTCCCCGGAATTGCCGACGCCCCATTCCGGGTAGCTCATCGGTTTGCCGTGTCGGGCGGCGAAGTCCCTGTGCCATTCCAGACCGAACGGTGCCTTCAAATAGAAGGTATTCCATCGTTGCTCCGCGGAACCCTCATATTTGAAATCGTACACATCGAGACCGATGTAATCGACGACATCGTCGCCGGGATAGGCGAGATCCGCGGCGCTGTCCTGAGGGCCCCATCCGGGACACCAGTCGTATTTGAAATCGTCCGAATACCGCCTGAATATTTCAACGACGCGCCTGAATGCCCTGATGTAGTCGGCCTCCTGGCCTTTGGCGAACCAGGCCGTCGAATTGAGATTCATCTCCCAGCCGAGACGGATGATCGCCCTTGGCTGGGCCTCGGAAATCGCCCGGGCCGCAGCTGCAAATTCGGCATCATGCATGCCATCGGCAACAGCGGCGAGAGCGGTCCCTTTCACCGTCAGCGGAACAGACCACACGACGTTTCGCGCCGGGTTGAGCTTTTTCCAGATGCCTGGGACCCAGCTCAGCTTGAAAAAATCTTCCCATGTCGATTGGGCGTAAAAGTCGACCCCCAGTACCGACGAGGGCTCCTGCTTCAGCCATTTTTCCCAGATTTGCAAAGTATGTTCACGGCCGACCGGCCCCCAGTTTACAAACGCGCCGGCAAATTTCGAGGAATTCGAACCGACGTGCGATGCGACAGCTGTCTCGCCGTGAGCCGAGACGATTCCGCTGCACGCCAGAGCGGCCACGACGCAGGCCAGCTTTCCGAGAAAACGGTCATTAGTCCGGAACATGGTTTGCTCCGCCGGCTTCGAAGAACGATGCCGCCAGTCTTCGCGCCACTGCGACCGACCCCTGGGGCGTCAGGTGGCCGGCGTCGAACTGCAGTGGGACATCGCCGACGGCAAACTCGTCGCAAAGGCCATTGCGGCAAACGGCATCATAGACGGAAAGGTAAGTCGCGCCTCCGGCCGTTACGATCCGGCGCATTGCGAGGTCGCGCTGCTGGATCCCGGGTTTACGCGTGCCGCCGCCGAGCACCGGGCTATTATGCAGGATCTTGTCGACCAGCAGTCGTGGCAGCGCGCTGTCGTATTCGACGATCGGCCCCAGCACAATGACCCCGACTCCTCGCTGCTTCAACATCTCGAGGGTATTCGACAAATCCGGCAGATCCTCGTCTTTCCATGCCGCGGCGAGGACAACGTTGTCGACCTTGTTGCTCACCAGGAAGTCGTTGAAGACAAACTGCATGAGCTTGGGACAAGCTCGCGTATCGAGCAGCGAGGCGGGCTGGATGGCGGGTCGGCAATCGCTGGCCGTAGCCTGCATGATATTGACTTCCGGCATGGCCGACGACAGCCCGAACCAGAGGTGCGCGGCGTGGCTGTCGCCGACCAGAAGATAATTTGGCCGCTTCGAATCGAGCTTCATGCAGGTCTGGACATCGATCTGTTGGCGATTGGTGGACAGAAAACAATGTCCGGTGCGGAACGCGGCCGAGGAATCGTAGGCCAGATAGGCACCGATCGCCACCACCCGCTCGGGAAAGCGAAACGGCGCCCCGCTCACGACCAGCGCAAGGCCGCACAACGCAAGCGCCGACGCCATTGCGGTCGAAGCAGCACCAAAAACCACCATCCTGGAAGTTTGCCCGGCCTTGGACCGGAAAGGTATTTCGACGAATTTCCATGACAGGCAGGCAATGCCGATCAGGATTGCGATCAGCGCCGGCCTGGTGATGTCCGAGGAGTCGTTGAAGAACAGCGCGTCGGTGCGCTGAAAGACAATCAGCGGCCAATGCCACAAATAGAGCGAATAGGATAGCAGACCGATAAAAACCACCGGTTGCAGCGATAACAGCTTTCCGACGGTTGAAGTCCCCCGTTCGCTGGAAGCGATGACCAGAGTGGCCCCGACGCCGGCCAGCACCATCATCAGAAGCAGGGGAGCCGATGGCGAGCCCAGGAAAATGACGCCAAGCAAAAGCAGCATTCCTGAGATGCCGCAAACATTCCTGCCGAATTGGGCTTGCGGCGCCGGAATAAACTTGATCGACAAAAGTCCGCCGAGCGCCAGCTCCCATGCGCGAAAAGGCGTCAGATAAAATAGAAACGTGGTGTTTCGATAGCTGACCGCGAACGCGGCCGCAAAGGAAAGCGAAGCGACAATCGCAAACAGAAGCTTGGCGCGCTTTGCCAGCACACGATAGGCAGAAAGCATCAACAACGGCGTGATCAGGTAGAATTGCTCCTCCACGGCCAGCGACCACGTATGCAACAGAGGTTTGGTTTCGGCCGGGGCATCGAAATAGTCGGCCGTCCCCGCGAAGTAGAGGTTCGAAACCGAGCCCACCGCGCTCGCGAGACTCTTTGAATAATCCTCGAGCTCGACGGGCAAGCAGTAGACGTAAGCCAGAATGCTGGTGACCAGGAACATGACGAAGAGCGCGGGCAGGATCCGCAGAATCCGGCGCTTGTAGAAATCTGCAAGCGAGAACGATCCAGCGCGAATGTCTCCATCGATCATGCCGCAGATCAAGTATCCTGAAATAACAAAGAAGATATCCACGCCGACGAAACCGCCGGCAAAGCCGGGAATCCCGATGTGGTAGAACACCACGGGAATGACGGCGAGCGCCCGCAACCCGTCGATGTCGGCGCGGTACTTCATGATTCAGCCTTGTCGGCCGCGATGAAATGCCTGACCGGTCCTGTGCAAGTCGAGCGCACGCCGCCGCCGGGATGCAGCGGCGCAGCCATCAGGCCGGAGCGGTGACTGCAAGTCGCTTTTGCCGTTGCAAAAGCAGACACCGTGGACAGTGCAACTGTGCCGAAAGGAACCAGCGCCGCGGCCTTTGCTGCACGGCGAGGAAACTCACGCCGGGAATGGGCCCGGTTTTTCATGCACTCAGGATCTCGCTCAAGGATTCAACTTTACGCGACCCATCACTGCAAATTCCGGTCCAGCGTCGCGCAACGCGAAAAGAAATGCCAAGCGATGGTTACCGCGCCGGGATTAACCATTCAGAGATGCCGCCCGCGCCTGGCGACCGGTTCGGCACCAATCTTGCTCCCTGGTCCGGTGATGCGACCCGAATTCCCGGAAAGAGCGCTTTGAATGTTGCCGCCGAAGAGACCTGCGAGATGAGCCCCGTTGCGTTGTTAACCCCGACTTACGGGCGCGACCTGGAACTGTGTACGCTGCTCTGCGAGAGCGTGGACCGTCATGTCGCTTCATTTTCGAAGCACTATTTGCTGGTTCCCGATGCGGACCGGCCGTTGTTTTCCCGCTTCGAAAGCGAGCAGCGTGAGCTTATTCCCGCCTCGAGATTCCTCCCGCATTGGCTGCGACCGTTGCCGCGCGTGATCCAGCGCAAGCGGCGCCAATACTGGTGGTCGTTCCGGACCAAGCCGGTCAGCGGATGGCACGTCCAGCAATATCTGAAGATCGCGGCCACCATGTCGCTGCCATACGAGCGTTATTGCATCCTCGATTCGGATATCGTGTTCTTCCGCGATTTCGACCTGTCGCGATTCCAGTTTCCGAACCCGATTCCCTTATTCGGCTTGCCGGACGAGGTGGTGGCGACCCAGCCGAGGCATTCGCGCTGGGTCGAAACCAGTCATGACCTGCTGGGCCTGCCGGTGCCGCCGCTGCCGGCGTCCGATTTCATCGGCCACATCATTTTCTGGGATCGCCAGACCACAGCCGCGATGGTTGCGCAAATCGAGAAGGTGACCAACCTGCACTGGATCGAGGCGCTGTGCCGGGCCCGCGAGTTCTCCGAATACATGCTGTACGGCTACTTCGTGCAGAACAACGCGCGCTTCGCCTCGGTGCACAGGCCCACTTCAAGCACGCGGTGTGTCAGCTACTGGGAGCAGCCAAGGCTCGACAAGGACGAATTGAACGCGTTGCTTCGCCGCGCCAACAAGGATGACGTCGCCTTTTCGGTTGCGTCCTTTTCGGGCACCCCGGTTGAGACCATTCGCGCAGCAATAAAGGAGCATGAAGCGTCCCGGACGCCTCGAGCGTCGCCGAAACAAGCCGCGAGGCTCGACGCGCTATGCTGATCCGTCAGGCCACCATCAATCTGTCGGCGAATGTGCTGTCCGCGCTGCTCGGGCTGCTCAGCGTGTTCGTCTTCACGCGGCTGTTTTCCGCGCACGACTACGGCATCTACCTGCTGGGGCTAGGCTTCGCATCGGTCATCAGCGTCGCCTTCATCGGCTGGTTCCGCAATCTGATCCTGAGCGAGCACGCCAGAAACGACGGGACCGACATTCGCGGCCTGGTGATTTCCGGATATTTTGTTGCCTGCCTGAGCGCGCCGCTTGCCTATGGCCTGGGGCGCCTGGTCGGACTCGATAGTTGGGCGGCAGCCGCTGCGGTCGGGCTCGCGATCGCGGTCGGCCTGTTTGAGCTTACGCAGGATCTGGTTCGCGCACGGCTGCTGGCCATGACCGCCATGAAGGCCACGCTGGTCCGCGCAGTATCGGTGCTGTGCCTCGGCGTCGCCTTTAGCTTCATCGACCGCACCGGGTTTCTGTTGCTGGCCTCATCGGCGCTGGCCTATCTGCTCGCGACAGGAATCCAGGGACGTATCTGGCGCGGGACGGCCATTAATTTCGAAGGCTCGGCCTTGCTGGCCGCCGCAAAGCAGGGCTTGCCGCTCACCATATCGCTGACGCTGCTTGCCGTTTCCAGCGTTACCGACCGGTTCATGATCGCCAATCTGATCAGCGCCGCGGATGCCGGAAAATACATCGCGGGCCTCGACCTCGTCCGGCAGACCCTGATGATGCCCGCCATCAGCGCCGCTGCCGCGTTTTTTCCATTGGCCGTCCTGATCCGCGCCAATCAGGGGCAGGCTGCGGTTCGGTCGCATTTGGGCGAATCCGCCGAGTTGCTGTTCAGCATCACGCTGCCGGCGTGCCTCGGATTTGCAGTCATTGCGCCGCATATTGCCAACGTCGTGCTCGGCGCCGACTTTCGCGAGACCGCCGCGGAGATCATGCCCATCATCGCGGTCGCAGTGGTGTTCCAGATCCTGACGCAGCAATATCTGCATGTCAGCTTTTTGCTGTCCGGGCGCAATTCGTTCTACCTGATCAATACGGTGTCGATCATCGCCGCCAATGTCGTCCTGTCGGTCGTATTGATCGACAAATACGGCGTCGTTGGCGCCGCGTGGGCGCGGCTCGGCGCGGATGTCTTCGGGTTCGTCTGCGCGCTGATGCTGAGTCGCCGGGCATTTCCGATCCCGCTACCGCTTGGCCGGCTGGCATTGACGATGATTGCCGGACTGATGATGGCGTTGCTGATCGGCGCGCTCGACCGCAATCTCCACGGGTCGGACCTGACGGCGTGCGTCATCCTGGTTATCGCAGGGCTTACCAGTTACGCCGCGCTTTGCTGGGCGTTCGACATCTCCCGGCTCCGCGCGCGTTCGAAAAACGGCCTGACGCTTTTCAGGTCCAAGCTTGCCGGCATCGGCATCGGATAGGACGATATTGAGAACGACGATGAACAAGAACGTCACCCCCGATTTCAGCACCGCGGTCCTCCTCGATGCGACCGACGCGCGCGCGCTGCCCTCGCCGGCGGCCGTGCATCCGAAATCGCTGCTCGATCTGCCGTCCGGGGAGGCGCGGGAAAGCCTGCTCGCCGTCCACGGCATCCTCCGCGCGGTGCTGCCGCCGGGAAAACTCGCGATCTATGAAGCCGGCGGCGGATCGACCAGCTTCCTGCCGCTGAACGTGCTGGACCGCGCGCACGTCACCGTGGTCGATATCGACGAAAACCAGATCCGCAACAACACTTACGCGCAGCAAACCATCCTCGCCGACATCCAGAGCTATCGCTTCCAGCCCGAAACCTTCGATCTCGTGATCTGCTACAATGTCATCGAGCATCTTCCCGACGTGGAGGCGGCGCTGCTTCGCTTTTGCGAGGCGCTGAAGCAAGGCGGCCTGATCCTGATTGGCGCGCCGAACCCGGCATCGCTGTCCGGGGTGGTGACGAAATATTCGCCGCACTGGTTCCACGTCTGGTTCTACCGTCATGTGCGCGGCGACAAGAACGCCGGCCTGCCCGGCCAGGCGCCATTCCCGACCTTCTTTCATCCGCTGGTTTCACTTCCCATGCTCGAGGCGTTCGCGGCACAGCACGGCCTGCAGGTGATCTACAAAAAGCAATACGAGAGCCCGCGCTTCCCCGAGATGCGGGCGCGCAATCCGGTTCTTGCCGCCTTGCTCGATGCCGTGGCCGCCGTCGCGAACCTTTTCTTATCGGGAAAGGCGGATGTCCGGCGCGGCGATTATCACGCCATTTTGCGAAAGCGCCGACAATGAACGCGGCGTCCACCAGAGCGAGGTTCAGCCGCCGGATAGCCATGCATTGGCGTGTCGAACCATTCCGGCGCAATGAAACGCCGGCGATCAGCTTCACTTTCGACGACGTTCAGGCGCAAAACAATAACGGTTGGTTAATTTTCCATACCGGCGACGTCGCCGACGAGCCCAGCCCCTCACGGTTGTTCGCCGGCGCTGCTCAGTGGGCCGCGTCAGGCGGCCTCGCGGCGGAAAATCCCGGTTTTGAACATGGCGGAGGCACTGCGATGCGTCGGCGCTTAAACCCTTTTTTTGCCTTTGGAGTGAATACTCCCTCAATGAGTATGGTTAATTTTCCTTCTCCAACCAGTTCCGCATGGCAACCGGCCGCCAATGGCGTGGTGCGAAGAGTAACCCCTGACCCGGTGCGTGCGCCGGCAGATACGGAAGCAGGGGCTCATGCTTGCATATGACCAGCCGATAGACCCGCCGAGGCCGGACGCTGCGCAGGCGCAGCCGCGCGCGGCTGCGAGCTTCAACCTGATGGACCTGATCAGCGTGCTGTGGCGGCGCAGGGTTGCGATCGCGATGGCGGCGCTGATCTGCGCCTGCGCCGCGGTCATGATCGGCAAGAGCCTGACGCCGCGCTACGCCGCGACCGCCCAGCTCTACGTCGACCCCAGAGAATTGCAGCTGGTGGAGCGCGAGCTGACGCCGCGCTCCCAGGATATTTCGGGTCTGTCGATGGTGGTCGAAAGCCAGGCGCGGCTGATCACCTCCAACAACGTGTTGCTGCGCGTGATCGAAGACACCAAGCTCGACCGCGATCCCGAATTCGGCGGCGAAGCCAACAGCCTGCTGCGATCGCTGCTAGGTCTGGTCGGCCTCGGCGCCGGACCGACCGCCGATGCCAACGACGGCAAGATGTCGGCGTTGCTTGACGCCCTGAACCGCCACATCAACGTCAAGCGGACCGACCGCACCTATGTGGTCGACATCGAAGTCTGGTCGCAGGATCGGGCGAAAGCCGCCATGCTCGCCAACGCGATCTCCGCGGCCTACCTTGCCGAATCCAAGCAGTCGCAGGCCGACGCCGCGCGGCGCGCCACCAACGACCTTTCGAGCCGGTTGAAGGAACTGCAGGACCGGCTTCGTGCCTCCGAAAACGCGCTCGCGATCTACAAGGCGCAGAACAACTTCGTCGGCACCCAGGACACGTTGGTCAGCGACCAGCAGCTTTCGGCGACAACGCAGCGGCTCGCCGCGGCGCACGCGCTGACGCTCGATGCGCAGGCCAAATACGACCAGATCGAGGCCTCGCGGCGCGGCGCCAGCGATGCCGGCGCTATCCCCGAGGCGCTGCAATCGCCAACCATCGCCAATTTGCGCGCCCAATATGCCGAGGCGCGGCGGAAGTATGCCGAACTCTCCAGTGAATTGGGGCCGCTGCACCCTTCGCTGAAGAACATGGAGAAACAGGTCGAGGACCTGCGCAAGAACATCACGGAGGAACTCAATCGCTTTTCGCAGTCCGCCAGGAACGATCTTATCCGGGCGCGCGACTATGAGGCCTCGCTGACCAAGGCGCTCGAGGCGCAAAAACATCAGAGCGTCGACCTGAGCCAGGCCTCGGTGCGGCTGCGCGAACTCGAGCGCGACGTGGATGCCAATCGCGCCGTCTATCAGTCGTTCCTCAAGCGCTCGCGCGAGACCGAGGAGCAGGAAAGCCTGAACACCTCGGCGGCGCGCATCATCGGCGAGGCCACTGCACCGCAGCGCCGCGTGTTCCCGCCGGCGATGAGCCTGATCGCGATGATCGGCTTTGCGATCGGCGCGCTGGCTGCGGCGGCATGGGTCATCGCGGTAGACCGGCTGTCGATTCCGGTCACGGCAACGACGACCGAGGCCGCGAAGACCGAGGCGCCGCAGAAGCCGCCGCGGGCGACGCTGTCGCCGGACATGAAGATTTCGATCGAACCTCCGCTGCAACCACCTGCCCCGCCCGGCAAGCCGCCGCAGGCGCCGGTCGCCGCGCCGATCGAGAAGCCGCTGATCGCGCGGCTTCAGGAAACCGATGTGCTGCGCACGCTGACCGGAATCCTGGCCGTGCCCGGCGTTTCCGACGTCACGCGCATGGGTTGGCCGACGCTGCGTGCAAATGTTCCACCGGGCGCGTTCGTCGCCGCGATCCACCAGCTGTGCGAAACCGCAACCAGGCGCTCGTCGGGCCTGACGCCGGTGATGGCCGTGATCGGCGCCGGCAGCAGCGCGGATCGGACCATTGTCGCGCTCAATGCGGCGCTGGCGGCGGCCCGCGACGGCGTCAAGGTGCTGATGATCGACGCCGACCATGCCGGGCACGCGCTGTCGAACAAGGTGAACGGCCGCGGCAAGACCGAACCCAGCCGCTTTGGCTGGCTCAGCATCGGCAGCAAGGCGTCCCGCGCCATCAAGACCGGCAATGGGATATCGATCCTGCCGGCGGTTGAGGGTTCCGACATCAAGGCGAGCGAAGCGATCCGTAAATCGATTTCGCAGGCGCGTTCCAGCGGCGATTACGATCTGGTGATTCTGGACGGACCGCCGATGCCATGGAGTGCCGCCCATCGCAAACTGCTCGATGCCGCCGACGGCCTCGTCGCGATGCTGCCGGTCGATCTCGATATCAACGCGGCGATGGAAGACGTCATCGCCGCGCTCGGCGGCGCGGAGCGCAAGCTGATCGGCGTCGTCCTCAATGAACTGACGCCTCCGGGATCCAGCCTGCAGCGGGATCAACGCTATGCTTGAACGCCGCAAAAATCCCGTCGGGAGGGCCGCCACGGCCGGCGTGCCGCGCATCACGCTGGGCGGACTGCGCCTTGCCGTGCTCGACATCGAGCAGACCGCGAACTTCATGGTCGGCATCGTGTTCCCGGAACGCCGCGTCAGCCGGCCGCTGTATCTGACCTCAGCCAATGGCGAGGTGCTGGCGCGCTGCTCGACCGAGCCTATGACGGCGCGGCTGTTCCGCGCCGCCGATCTCATCAACGCCGACGGCCAGCCGCTGGTCACCGTGTCGCGCCTCAGATCGAAGCCGCCGCTGCCGCAGCGCGTCGCGACCACCGACCTGTTTCATGTCGTCGCGCGCAAGGCTGCGGCGGCGCGCCTGACCTTCTACATGTTCGGCGCGGACGAGGCGGAAAATGCGCTCGCCGTGGCCAATGTTCGAAAGATGTATCCCGATCTGCAGATCATCGGGCATTCGCACGGCTACCTGAAAGGCGATGCGCTACGCGCCAAGGTCGACGAGATCAACGCGCTGGCGCCGGATTATCTGTGGGTCGCGTTAGGGGTTCCCTACGAGCAGGCCTTCGTCGAGGAATTCACGCCGCGCCTGTACAATGTCGGCGTCATCAAGACATCCGGCGGGTTGTTCAACTTCCTGTCGGGAAGCCGCGCCCGGGCGCCGCGCTGGATGCAGGCTGTAGGCCTCGAATGGGCGTGGCGAATCTGGCTTGAGCCGCGCCGGTTGTTCTGGCGCTACCTGACCACCAATCCCCGCGCGCTGTATCTGTTGTTCAACAAGAGCCGGCCGTCGGCGACCGACAAGCCACCGCGAGACTTAAGATGAGCGTTGGTCCGGCAGTGCTGGTGACCGGAGGCGCGGGCTATATCGGCTCGCATTGCTGCCGGGCGCTGCTGGCGGCCGGCTATCATCCGGTGGTCTTTGACAATTTCTCTACCGGCCACCGCAGCTTCGTCACTGGCTCGCTGGTGAGCGGAGAGCTGAAGGAGCGCGCAAAGCTCGCGCATGCTTTCGCGCAGCACGACATCGTGGCGGTTATGCATCTCGCGGCGTCGAGCCTGGTCGGAGAATCGGTCGCCGATCCCCGCAAGTATTACAGCAACAACCTTGCCGGCACGCTGTCGCTGCTCGACACAATGCGCGAGGCCGGCTGCCATCGGCTAGTGTTTTCCTCGACCGGCGCGGTCTACGGCAACGCCGACAGCAAGGCGCTGCGAGAGGACTTTTCCTGCGATCCGATCAATCCCTACGGCGCCTCGAAGTGGATGACCGAGCGGGTGCTGGAGGACTATCGCAACGCCTACGGGCTCGGCTCGTTCGCACTGCGTTATTTCAATGCCAGCGGCGCCGACGCCTCGGCAAGCATCGGCGAGCTGCGCGATCCCGAAACCCATCTGATCCCCCGCGCGATGATGGCGCTGCAGGGCCACGTTGCCGACTTCGCGGTGTTCGGTGACGACTACGATACACCCGACGGCACGGCGATCCGCGACTATATCCACGTTACCGATCTTGCCGCCGCGCATGTGCAGGCCGTCAGGCTGCTGATGCAGGGGCATTGCGGCGGAGTTTTCAACCTCGGCACCGGCAAGGGCTTTTCGGTGCGCGAGATTCTGGCGGCCATCGCTGTCGAGACCGGCCGGGCCTTGCCGCATGCGATTAAACCGCGGCGACCGGGCGATCCGGCCTATCTCGTCGCCGATGCATCCGCGGCACGCAAGACGCTGCAATTTTCTCCGAAACATTCCGATCTTGCGACCATCGTGCGGACCGCATGGGCTTGGCACCAGAAGGCGCACCCGTTGAAAGCGGATGCGCCGCTGGATGCTGATTTGTCGCCGGCTGCATAAGGCTATCGCGCGCGAATCCGTAGGGTGGGCAAAGGCGCTCTTCGCGCCGTGCCCACCCTGATCAAGCAAAACCCGGGAGAAGATGGTGGGCACGCTTCGCTTTGCCCACCCTACAGTTCTGTCATCGCCCGGTTGACCGGGCGACCCAGTATTCCAGCGCGCTTGGTTGGCGCGCTGCACGTCATCAGCGCTTGCGATTACTGGGTCGCCCGGTCAAGCCGGGCGATGACAAGTGTAGGGCTGCGCGCTGCATCGCGCTCGGGAGACGAGACCTAAAGCGGCTTGATCTGCACCTTCCGGAATTTCACCACGCCGGAGCCGTATTGCAGCGCGAACGGTCCGCCGGCGTTATGCTTCGAATCCTGCACGTCGACGGTCTTCTGGCCGTTGAGCACGACAACAAGGTGCGATCCCTGCGCGGTGATCTCGTAGGTGTTCCACTTGCCGGCCGCCTTCGGCATCGGCTCGACCTTGGCGACGTCGACGATCGCGCCGGTGCCGTAGCTCGGGTCGGGACGCTTATCGAAGATATTCACCTCGTAGCAGATCTTGGAATCGATCTTGTCGCGCTGATCGCAGCGGATGAAGATGCCGCTGTTGGCTTCCTCATCGGTCCAGAACTCGGCCCTGATCTGGAAATCCTTGTAGGAGTCCTTGCTGACCAGGTAGGAGAGGTCCTTGCCGTCGAGCTTGTCGGCGGTCAGCGCGCCGTCCTTCATCTCCCAATTGGCTTTACCGACTTCGGTCCAGTCGCCCTTCTTGCTGGAATCGAGCAGCGTGATCCAGCCGTCCTGGCTGGATGCCACGCTGGAATATTGCACGGCGGCTGCGCCGATCAGCAGTCCGGCCGCAAGGATTGATAAACGCTTCATCAGGTGTCCTCCCGTTTTTTAGTTGCGCGGGAACATAGAGGCCGTCGCGGGTCACGTAAACGCGTTTCTCATGCTGCACTTGCGTTGTGATCTGCGCCATGCTGACGCGCCTTGCAGGTTGCGAACGAGAGCGGCTAGCATACACAGCATCAGATCAGCTTGCGCCCGCGGTCGGCCCCACCAACATAAGGAGAAAACAATGAACACGGCAAACCGGTTTTGGCGAACGCTCTTGCTTGCCATGCCGCTGATCGCCATCAGCGGCATCGGCCTTGCTGCCGAGCTCAATCCCGCGGCGGTGGTTTACAAGCTGCCTGACCAGATCAAATGGAGCGAGCCCGACGCGCGCGGCGTGCAAAACGCGGTGCTGGTCGGCGATCCGAGCAAACCGGGCTTCTACGCGGTCATGACAAAATGGCTGAAGGGCAACCATTTCAGCCGGCCGCACTTCCATCCCAACGACCGTTACATCACCGTGCTGCAGGGCACCTGGTGGGTCGGCTCGGGCCCGAAATTCGATCCTGCCAACACGACGGCGATGCCCGCCGGCAGCTTTGTCACCCATTTCGGCAAGCAGGTGCATTGGGACGGCGCCAAGGACGAGGACGCCGTGTTGCTGATCATGGGCGAAGGGCCGGGGACCTCGACCGCGGCGGAGGAGAAGTAACGTTACCTCTCCCCGCGAAGCGAGGCTTCGCCACCCACTCGGACTCGCGGAGAATCCCCCTCACCGGATGTCATCTTCGATGCCATCCGGCCTCTCCGCGCAAGCGGGAGAGGTGACGCTAGATCGCCGGCGGCATCTTCCAGCCGCCAAAGGTCTTTTCGAGATGCGCCACGAGGGCCAGCGCGACATCTTCGCGCCATGGCCGCGCCGCCACCTGAACCCCAAGTGGCAGGCCCTCCGGCGAGGTGCCGACCCGGACCGTGGCCGCAGGCCATCCCGTCAGATTGTACATCTGCGCATAGCCAAACCCCTTGCGGTTCTGCTCGTCGAAGCTTGTGCCGTGCGCCAGCGCCGCGTAGGGCGCCACGGGCGACAGCACCGCGTCGTAATTTTCCATGAAGCGCAACATGGCGTTATTGAACAGATTCCAGCGCGTGAACGCTGCCAGCGCTTCCGTCGGATTGGCCATCGCGGGCGCCACCGAATTGGCCAGTGCCTTTTCAAACAGCGGCGAGATTTCATCGGTACCGATGCTTTTGAGGAATGCGCGCGTGCCGGCGCCGCCATCTCCGCGACTCATGTCGTGGTAGAGGATGGCCGCCTTTTCCGAATCCGGTGTTCTTTTTTCTTCGACCTTGACGCCAGCTTCCGCGAAAGCCTTTGCGCAATCGCGCACCGCGGCGGCAATCTCTTTCGTCGGTGTTGCCGCGCCATCGTCCTCGAAGAAGGCCAGCTTCAGTCCGGCAAGCGCAACGCCATTCGGGTCGCCGAGCGGCATCGCGACGATGGTGCTGTCGCGGAAGTCGGGACCGGAAATAATCGGCAAGGCCAGCGCGAGGTCGCTGACTTTTCGCGCAATCAGGCTGACGTGAAATACCGGATTGCGGGCGCCGAGCGGCATTGGAAACTGTCCGGTGCGCGGCACGCGCCCAGAGGTTGGCTTGATCGCGGCCAGGCCGCAAAAATGCGCGGGCACCCGAATGCTGCCGCCGGCGTCGGTGCCGAGGCCGAGCGGCGAACCGCAGGCCGCGACGATCGCCGATTCGCCTCCGCTGCTGCCACCCGGGGTACGCGTCAGGTCATAAGGATTGTTGGTCCGGCCATAGATCAGATTGTCGGATTCCAGCGCCCCAGCCAGCTCGGGGACATTGGTTTTTCCGAGCATGATCGCGCCCGCGCTCCGTAGCCGCGCAACCGCGGTGGCATCGGCCTTGGGCACGAAATTGGCGCGGCCCTTGGTGCCTCCGGTGCAAATGACGCCGGTTGTCTCCAGCGTGTCCTTGATGGTGACGGGAACGCCATGAAGCGGGCCCTTGATCTGCCCCCGGGCCAGCGCCGCGTCCGCTTCATCGGCCTCCTTGCGCGCCGCATCCGTGGTCAGTTGAACGATGGCGTTGAGCTTTGGATTGACCTTGGCGATGCGGTCGAGATGCGCCTCGACAACGGTTTTGGAGCTCAGCCGCTTCGCCCGGATCGCTTCGGCAAGCTCGCCCGCCGAGGCCGAAATGATGGTGTCTCCGGCTTCGGTAGCGGCCGCCGCCGGTTTGACCTGCAATTCTCGCCCGACCACCGCGGCGGCGCCCACCAGTGCCGCCCCTCCTAAAAAATCCCGCCGTCCGATTTTGTCGTTCATCTGCGATCGCCTTTCAGGCTTGGTCATGACAGGGCGCAGCTAATTCCGTTTCGACGGGCCAAGCAAGCTTGCTCGGCATCCGCAATGCAGCGTTGCGATTCAGCGCATCGTGCCCTGCTCCATCGCCAGCTCCGCCTTGAGGTTGTCGAGATCGCGGTAGATCGAGGCGACGGCGAGCACGCGGCCGCCGCTTTTGTATTTCAGGAGGCAGTCCCTTCCCGCGATATCGCCGTCGATCGCGATCTCGTCCCACTTCTCGGCATGCCCGACATAGTTGATCGGCACGTCGTAATGCTGGCTCCAGAAAAACGGCACCGCGTCGAACGCCTCGCGCGCGCCTAGCATGTTGCGGGCCGCAGTCTGGCCCTGGCGTTCCGCCACCACCCAATGCTCGACCCGGATATTCTCTTTCGAATGCGGATCTGGCCAGCGCGCGATATCGCCGGCGGCATAGATGCCGGGAATGCTTGTTTCAAGGTAGCCGTTCACAGTGACGCCGCGATCGAGCGCAAGGCCGGCCTGTTCGGCCAGCGCCAGCCGCGGCCGGACGCCAACGCCGACCACTACCGCGTCGGCCTCCAGCACCGCGCCGCTCTTGAGCGTGGCGCGCTTGCCGTCGATCACGGCAACGGTGTCGCCGAGATGAAAGATGACGCCGTGCTCCTCGTGCAGCGCGCGTACGAAGTCACCCATCTCGGGCCCGAGCACGCGCTCCAGCGGCCGCGCCTCGGGCGCCACGACGTGAACCTCGAGGTCGCGCGCGCGCAACGCGGCCGCGGCCTCAAGCCCGATGAAGCTCGCACCGATCACAATCACGCGGCGCGCGCCTTTCACCGCATCGATGATGGCCCGGCAATCGCCGAGCGATCGCAGCGTATGGACATGCGGCTCATCGGCGCCGGGGATCGGCAGCCGAACCGGTTCGGCGCCGGTCGCAAGCAAAAGCCGGTCGTAGGGGACCATAGCCCCGCCGGCGAGCACGGCATTGCGCGCCTTGCCGTCGATCGAGACGACATCCGTCTGGAGCCGCAGCTCGATATCGGCTTTTAGGTAAAAATCGTCAGGACGCAGCGGCAGCCAATCCTCCGGCGCGCTGCCGGCGAGATAATCCTTGGACAGGTTCGGCCGGTCCACCGGCGGCGCGGCATCGTTGCTCAGCATCACGATACTGCCGCGATATTGCCGCCGCCGCAGCATTTCGGCCGCGGCGAATCCTGCGGCGCCACCGCCGACGATGACGATTCGTTCGGGCGCGCCGGCGGCCTTGTTGCCGTTTGCCTTCGGCGCTTCGCGCTTTTGCCTGACCACAATACGACCGCCCTCGTGCTCGACCTGCCAGACCGAAAGCGGATTGAGCGCCGGGGCGCACGTTGCTTCGCCGCTGCTCAGATCGAAACAGGCGTGATGCCAGGGGCAGCGGATGCCGTCGCCAACCACCAGTCCATCCGCGAGCGGCCCGTGATAATGGCTGCAATACGCATCGATGGCGAAAATCCCGGAGCCGGCACGCACCAGCAGGACATCCTGGTCGCCGACGTGCCCGAGCAGCATGTCGCCGTTGAATTCGCTCAAGCTTACGCCCTGCGCGAGATCGGGGCCGCTCGGGCTGGCTTGTTGTTCCGCCATGTTCTCACTCCCCTGAATGCTGCTTTACTATCATGGATGCTGCTTTGCCATCGCGGTTCCTTAACCCGATCGATTAATCGGCTTTTACATCAGATAGACTTCGCCCAAGATTCATATAATCTGCGCCGCGAGGCACTTGGACGACAGTTAATGCTGACGGCGCAACGGGATTCGATCCGGTTATTGTACGGCATTCTCGTGGCATCGGTCGCGCTGCCGGCCGCGCTTTTCGTCTACGCCTCGTGGCTCGGTTATCAGAACAATCAGACCGTCGCCGACCGGCAGATCGAACGCACCCGGGACGTCGTCACCGAGCACGCGCTCAAGGTGTTCGAGAGCGTCGAGCGCAGCATCGCGGAGATCAACGAAGTCGTCCGCGACATGCCGGACGAGCGGATCGCCGCCAATGAGGAAAACCTCCACAACCGGTTCAAACGTCTGGCGGACAGTTCGGATCAGATCAAGTCGGTCTGGGTCTTCGACAGGAACGGTCACGCTTTGGTCAACAGCCTGGCCTATCCCGCACCAAGCGTCGATTTTTCCGATCGCGATTATTTCAACGCGCACATCGATCGGGACATCGGGATTTATGTCGGCGAAGTGCTGCGGCCGCGGCCGCCTTACGGCGGCGCGCCGTTTTTCGGGATCAGCCGGCGGCGATCCTCTCCCGATGCAAGTTTCAACGGCGTGATCCAGGCTTCGATACTGCCAGAGTATTTTTCCGGCTTTTATGCGAAGATCAGCCGTGAGGCCGGAAGCTATGCTTCGCTGATCCGCGACGACGGGCTGATCCTGGCGCGATCCCCGCCGAGCGAGATTATCGCCTTGTTTCCGAACGGTGAATTGCTGAAAGCCATTCGCGCCAATTCGGAAGGCTCGCTGCTGCTCACCTCGAAGCTCGATAACGTCGAGCGCAAGGTCGCCTATCGCAAGGTTGCGGGATTTCCGGTCTTCGTCGTCGCCGGACTGGAAACCCAGGCGATCCGCGCGCAGTGGTTTTCGCAAATGGCCAGTCACCTGATCTTCGGATTGCCGGCAACGGCCGCGCTGGTTGCAATCGTGCTGCTGGCGCTGAAGCGGACGCGGCGTTTCTATGAAGAGGCGACGCGGCGGCAGGTCGCCGAAAACGCGCTCAAGCAATCGCAGCGCCTGGAAGCGCTGGGCCAGTTGACCGGCGGCGTCGCGCACGACTTCAACAACCTGCTGATGGTGGTCGGAGGATCCGCGCAACGGCTGAAACGGAGGCATCATGATCCAGCGGACCTGCGCTCCCTCGAGATGATCGAATCGGCGGTGCGCAAGGGAACGAATCTGACTCGCCAGCTGCTATCCTTCGCGCGGCGCCAGAGCCTGTCGCCGAAAGTGGTGGACCTCGTCGATTGCATCGAGAGATTCCGCGAGATCTTGCGCCAGTCGATCCCGGGGGACATCGAGATCGAACTCAAGGTTCCGCGGCAGGAAATTCCGGTCAAGATCGATCCGGACGAATTCGAGATCGCCCTGCTCAATTTGACCCTCAATGCCCGCGACGCCATGCCCGACGGCGGACGAATTACGATTTCCGTCGAGACGGTGACGCTGGATGAGAATTCCGGCGTCAATGGGCTGACAGGCGAGTTCGCCGTCATTGCGTTTTCGGATACCGGATCCGGCATCGCCGACGACGTCCGCGACCGCATCTTCGAGCCGTTCTTTACCACCAAGAAGGTCGATCGCGGCACCGGGCTCGGACTGAGTCAGGTCTACGGATTTGTGCAACAATCGAAAGGAACGATCACGGTCACCAGCCTTCCCGGCACCGGCACGACATTCGAGTTGTTTCTGCCCTATTGCAAGGAAGTCTTGCAGGCGGAGGGTCAGGCCGTCGACGAGGCGGCTCCGCTCGTCAAAGCCGCAACCGTGCTGCTGGTGGAAGATCACCCCGACGTGTCGGCGGTCGGCTCCGACTATGTCGAGCAGTGCGGATTCAAGGTGGTTTGCGCGGACTCCGCAGAGGTCGCGGTCGACATCCTCAACCGGCGAAGCGACATCGACCTGGTGTTTTCCGACATCGTGATGCCCGGCATGAGCGGCCTCGAGCTGGCACGCCTGATCCGGGAACATCATCCGGAAACGCCGGTGGTGCTTGCCTCCGGCTACAGCGAGCGCGCCGCCGCCGCCGTCGCGGAGGGATTTACATTGCTGCAAAAGCCCTACTCGCTCGAGGCGTTGCGGAAATCATTGACCGAGGCAATGCGGGCGCCGGGTGCGATCGACCGCAAATTTGATTCGCCTTCGCGTCAGACCGCATAAAGGGCCGTAGCTATGCGGCACGGTATTCAGGAAGCCTGGCCGGAATTGCCCTACGCGCCTTGGCGCGAGAGCTCCGAGACGCTGCATCTTATGACCCAGATCGTCGGCAAGATTCGGCTGGCGCGAACGCCGTGGCTCAATCATTCCTGGCATGTCACGCTGTACGTCACGGCGCGCGGGCTGACGACGTCGCCGATTCCAGACGGCGCGCGGTCGTTTCAGATCGATTTCGATCTCATTGATCACGTGTTGCGCATTTCGACCAGCGACGGCGAGGTCCGGCAACTGCCGCTGACCGCGCAGCCGGTTGCGGCATTTTATGCCGCGGTGATGGCAGCGCTTGCCGGACTCGGCATCGATGTCGAAATCGACGATAAGCCCAATGAACTGCCGGATCCGATCCGCTTTCCCGACGATCAGGTGCATGCTTCATACGATCCGGACGCCGCACACCGCTTCTGGCAAGTGTTGCGGCAGGCCGACCGCGTGTTCGCAAAATTCCGCACCGGCTTTCTCGGCAAATCGAGCCCAGTGCATTTCTTCTGGGGCAGTTTTGACCTTGCAGTGACGCGTTTTTCCGGACGTTCCGCGCCACGCCATCCCGGCGGCGTGCCCAACCTTCCGGACGCGGTCGCCCAGGAAGCCTACTCGCATGAAGTCAGCAGCGCGGGCTTCTGGCCGGGCGGCGGCGCCATCGACTATCCCGCCTTCTATTCCTATGCGTATCCTGCGCCCGAAGGCTTCGCCACTGCGCGCGTGCGGCCGGACGCGGCGTTCTTCAGCGAAGCCTTGGGTGAGTTCATCCTGCCTTACGACGCGGTGCGCACTGCGGCCGACCCCGACGGCGCGCTGCTTGATTTCCTGCAAAGCACCTATGAGGCCGCGGCCAATGGCGCCAAATGGGACCGCGCCGGGCTGGAATCCGCTCTCGGGCAGCCGCGACGTCCGCGCAAGCTCTAGCGGTTCCCTTTACATCGCGCTTGCGGCTGGGGGTGACCCGAGCGTTTCAGTCCCGACCTATTTGGTTCCGCAAAAATTTCTCCGGGCCCGCGCGCGACAATCGCGACCTGGCGGAACCTGAGAAACCCATCGGCGTTATTCGTGCAGTCGAAAATTCAAGGAGGCTGATATGAGTTTCGGCAAAGGCGCACTACTTTGGCTAATCGGAATTCCTCTTCCGATCATTCTGCTTCTTGCGCTTTTCATGCACCACTAGGCTGAAGCGAAAGAACAATCTTCCGCCGAACCGCAGGAGCGGCCGGCAGCGAAAGGCCTCGCCATGTCCCCCGGCGGGGTCTTTCTCATCTCAGGGACCGCAGCATGAGTGATGATCTGCTTGACAAGGGCCAGCGCGACCGCAGCCATATCGCCATGGGCCAGCCGCACGAAGTGCAATACTGGACCCGGCATCTCGGCGTCACCAGGGACGGTTGCAGCGGCAGGTCGACAAGGTCGGGAATTCCGCCGCAGCGGTGCGGAAGGAACTCGGGCTGTTGGGTGAAAAGCATAGATGACCGAATCGCGGCATAGCCAAAATCCGTTCTCCTTCAGACTTTCAGTGGAATGATGCAGGGCATCATGCCGTGGATCGGCGTGTGCGCCGCCATCCTGACCTCGCTCTCCTATATTCCCCAGGTTCGCAAAGCCTGGCCGCGCGGGTCGACCAAGGACCTCTCACTGCACATGCTGATTGTATTGACGACCGGGCTGCTGCTTTGGATCGGCTACGGCGTGCTGAAAGGCGATTGGGTCATTATTGCCGCCAACGGCGTCGGCGCGACGCTGTCGGCCAGCGTCCTGATTTTCAAAATTCGCGATTTACGGTCGGATAAGTAACACAACCCCTGCAATGGCCGGGAGCCAGGACGACTCGCACGGCAGTGGAACATCGCCGCCGCAAGGAGGTTGACCGGTGAGCCTGTTTCAGGCGCGCATTTCAGTTGGAGGAAGACGACATGGGTTTCTTTTCAAAAGACATCAAGACGATGGAGGACCTGCTGCTGCACGGCCTGCAGGACATCTATTACGCCGAGCAGCAGATCACCAAGGCGCTGCCCAAGATGATCGACTTGGCGACCAACCGCGATCTGGCGTCAGGCCTGAAAAATCATCTTGAGGAAACCAAAAAACAGATCGAGCGGCTGGATCAGGTGTTCAAGAAACTCGGCAAGACGCCGTCGGGCACCGATTGCCCGGCGATCGACGGCCTGATCAAGGAAGCCGACGCCACCGCGGGTGAAGTCGAAGACAAGACCGTGCTTGACGCCGCGATCATCGCAAATGCTCAGGCCGTCGAACACTACGAGATCGCCCGCTACGGCACGTTGATCGCATGGGCCGAGGAACTCGGTCATGACGATATCGTGCGCTTTCTGAACACCAACCTCAATGAGGAAAAAGCCGCCAACACCAAGCTCAATACGGTCGCACTCCGAAAGGGCGTCAATCGCAAAGCCGCGAGCTAGAGCTAGAGCTAAAGCTAGAAGGATCACATCATGAGACGTTCAGTCATTGCGCTTGGATGCATGCTGATGGCAGGCCCTGCGCTCGCTCAATCCGTTGGCGAAAAAACCGGCGTCAATTCGACGCTCGGCATCAGCCCGACCACCGCCGATTTCGTCAAGGAAGTCGCGATCAGCGACATGTTCGAAATCCAGTCGAATACCCTTGCAAAGGACAAGGGCAACGCCGCGGAGAAGAGCTTTGCCGCGCAGATGGTCACCGACCACACCAAGACCAGCACCGAACTCAAAGGGCTGGTCTCAAGCGGTAAGGTCAAGGCCGAGCTTCCGACTACGCTCGACAGTTCGCACCAGAGCAAGCTCGACAAGCTCAAAAGCGAAAGCGGCAAGGATTTTAGCTCGGACTTCCATTCGATGCAGGTCAGCGCGCACAAGGACGCCGTGTCGCTGTTCGAACGCTATGCCAAGGGTGGCGACAATGCTGACCTCAAGGACTGGGCCGGCAAAACCCTCCCGGCGCTGAAGCATCATCTGGAGATGGCGGAAAGTCTCGACAAGGCGCCGACGACGTCAGGCTCGTCGCGGTAGGTCATACCGCCGTGGCGCGGGCGAACTCCACATAGATTTCGCGCAGCCTGTTCGTCATAGGGCCCGGCTTGCCGTTCGCTATCCTCTGCCCGTCAATGGTGACGACCGCCTGTACGAATAAGGAGGCGCTGGTGATGAAGGCTTCCTTGGCGGCTAGCGCTTCAGGGATGGAAAATGCCCGTTCCTCGACGCGAAGCTGGCGCTCTTCGGCGAGTTTCATTACCGCCTTGCGGGTACAGCCCGGCAGAATCGCGCTGGAATTTTGCCGGGTCACCAGCACGTCGTCCCGGGTGAGAATGAAGGCCGACGACGATCCGCCTTCGGTGACCTTGCCGTCTTCGATCATCCAGGCCTCCTGACATCTCGCTTCCGCGGCGGCCTGCTTGGCGAGCACCTGCGCCAGCAGTGCCACGCTCTTGATATCGCGTCGCGCCCAGCGGATGTCCGGCACGGTTTTCACCGCGATCCCGGCCTTTGCCGAGGCCGCGTTCACGATGTCCTTTGCTGAAGTGAACATCACCAGAGTTGGCTTGGCCTCCTTTGGAAACGTAAAATCCCGCGGGATGACGGCGCCGCGCGTTACCTGCAGATAGACCAGGCCGTCGGTCAGGTTGTTGCGGGCGACAAGCTCCTTCTGAATTTCCACGATCCGCGGCAGCGTTTCCGGCAACGCCAGCGCGATCTCGCCGACCGAGCGCTGCAGCCGCGCCAGATGTGAATCGTTGTCGACCAGCTTGCCGTCCAGCACCGCCGAAACCTCGTAGATGCCGTCGGCGAATAGGAAGCCGCGGTCGAACACCGACACTTTTGCGTCCGCGGCAGGCACGAACGCCCCATCGACGTAAACGATCTGTTCCAAACGAATCTCCCTGTTGCGCGAGGCAGCGCGCCGGTTCTTATACGTCAGTCCTCAGTGCGACAGTATCTTGGACAGGAATTTCTGCGCCCGGTCGCTCCGCGGAGCGCCGAAAAACTCCTCCTTCAGCGCGTCTTCCACGATCTCGCCCTGGTCCATGAAGATGACGCGATGCGCGACCTTGCGCGCAAAGCCCATCTCATGGGTAACCACCATCATGGTCATGCCTTCCCGTGCCAGATCGACCATGACGTCGAGCACCTCGCTGATCATTTCGGGGTCCAGCGCCGAGGTCGGTTCGTCGAACAGCATCGCGATCGGGTCCATCGCCAGCGCCCGCGCAATCGCGACGCGCTGCTGCTGGCCGCCGGACAGTTCGGCCGGATACTTTTGCGCATGAATTTTAAGGCCTACCCGTTCCAGCAGGTTTGCGGCCTTGGCCATTGCTTCATCGTGTTTACGACCCAGCACTTTTTCCTGCGCAAGACAGAGATTTTCCACGATCCGCAAATGCGGAAACAGCTCGAAATGCTGAAACACCATGCCGACCCGCGCCCGCAGCTTCGGCAGATCGGTTTTCGGATCATTGACCTTGATGCCGTCGAGGATGATTTCCCCGCTCTGGAACGGCTCCAGCGCGTTGACGCATTTGATCAGCGTCGATTTTCCCGAACCCGATGGCCCGCACACCACCACCACCTCGCCTTTCTCGACGCGGGTGGTGCAGTCCTTCAGCGCCTGGAAGCTCGGCCCATACCATTTGTCGACGTGGCTGATCTGGATCATCAAAGTCTCGCTAGCGGAGAACGGCGATGCGCGCCTGCAGGCGGCGTACGCCGAACGATGCACAGCAGGAAATCGTGAAATACACCAATGCTGCGAACAGATACATCTCGACCAGCCTGCCGTCGCGCTGCGCGACCTTGCTCGCCGCGCCCAGGAAATCCGGAATCGACAGCACATAGACCAGCGAGGTGTCCTGGAACAGCACGATGGTCTGGGTCAGCAGCACCGGCAGCATATTGCGGAACGCCTGCGGCAGCACGACATAGCGCATGGTCTGGCTGTAGGTAAGCCCGAGCGCCTGCGCCGCCGCGGGCTGGCCCTTCGAGATCGACTGGATGCCGGCGCGCATGATCTCGGAAAAATACGCGGCCTCGAACATGATGAAGGTGACCAGCGATGACGTGAACGAGCCGACGCGAATCGGGCGCGACGCGCCGGTCAGCCATTGCCCAATATAGGGAACCAGGAAATAGAACCAGAAGATCACCAGCACCAGCGGCAACGAGCGAATGAGGTCGACGTAAAGCCCGGCGATGTGGCTGAGCACCGGCAGCCGCGACAACCGCAACAGCGCGATCAACGTGCCGAACACCAGCCCGCCGAGCGCGGCAAGCGCCGTCAGCGTCAGCGTGAAGGTCATGCCGTCGATGAAAAGATAGCCCAGCGAGCGGCGGATCACGTCGAAGTCGAAGTTGGCGAACATCGGCGGCTACTTCCCGGAAATGTAGCCGGGGATCGCCACGCGGCGCTCGAGCAAGCGCATGGTGGTCACCACGACGACGTTGATCGCAAGGTACAACAGGGTCGCTGCGGTGAAGGCTTCGAACACCTGGAAGGAGAATTCCTGCATCGCGCGGGCTTCGCCGGTCAGTTCGATCAGGCCGATGGTGATGGCGACGGAGGTGTTCTTGATGGTGTTGAGGAATTCGGAGGTGAGCGGCGGCAGGATGATGCGGAACGCCATCGGCAGCAGCACGTAGCGGTATTTCTGCAACGTGGTCAGGCCGAGCGCGGTCGCAGCCAGCCCCTGCCCGCGCGGCAGCGAGTTGATGCCGGCGCGCAATTGCTCGGCGACGCGCGCCGACATGAACAGCCCGACGCCGATTGACGCCGTATAGAACGGCGCGTGCGGCATCTGCTTCAGCCACAACCCCCACGCCTGCGGCACGATTTCGGGCAGCACGAAGAACCACAGGAAAAGCTGCACCAAGAGCGGCATGTTGCGGAAGAATTCGACGTAGGCAAAGCCGATCGATCCGGCAGCTTTCGAGGGCAGCGTGCGCAGCACGCCTACGATCGAGCCAAACACCAGCGCCAGGATCCAGGCGCAGATCGCGGTCTCGATGGTCAGCACCAGTCCCGACAGCAGCATGTCGAGATAGGTGCCGGTGCCGTTCGGCGCCGGCTCGAAGAAGATGCCCCAGTTCCAGTGATAGTTCACGAAGTCATCTCAAGGCGTTCCCGATATTTTCCGTCATTGCGAGCGAAGCGAAGCAATCCACGCAGCAAGCTGGATTGCTTCGTCGCTGCGCTCCTCGCAATGACGGCGAGGTATTCACATCGCCTTATAGGAATCGGGATCGGGCGAATCCGACGGCTTGGCGAATTCGTACTTCAGTTCCGGGCTCATCGGCACGTTGAGGTTCAATCCCTTGGGCGGAATTTTTTGCATGAACCACTTGTCGTAGATCTTTGCGCCTTCGCCGCCGGTGTAGAGCTGCGCCGTGGCGGCATCGACCACCTTCTTGAACGCCGGATCATCCTTGCGCAGCATGATGCCGTAAGGTTCGGGCTTGGAGAACGCATCGGTGGAGATCACATAGGCGCTCGGCTCCTTGGAACCGGCGACGAGGCTTGCGAGCAGAATGTCGTCCATCACAAAGGCCACGGCGCGGTCGGTCTCGACCATCAGGAAGGCCTCGGCGTGATCCTTGGCCGGAATGATGTTGACGCCGAGGTTGCGCGCGGCGTTGGCTTCGGTAAGCTGCTTGATGTTGGTGGTACCGGAGGTCGAGACCACCGGCTTGCCCTTCAGGTCGTCGATCGACTTGATGTTGCTGGACTTCTTGGACACGAAGCGGCTCGCGGTCAGGAAGTGCGTGTTGGTGAAGGAAATCTGCTTCTGGCGCTCGACATTGTTGGTGGTGGAGCCGCATTCGAGGTCGATGGTGCCATTGGCCAAAAGCGGTATGCGGGTCGATGACGTCACCGGATTGAGCTTGACCTCCAGCTTGTCGAGCTTGAGTTCCTTCTTCACCGCGTCGACGATTTTGTAGCAAATGTCCATCGCAAAGCCGACCGGCTTCTGATTGTCGTCCAGGTAAGAAAACGGAATCGATGAATCGCGATGGCCGAGCGTGATCGCGCCGGTCTCCTTGATGTTCTTCAATGTGCCCGTGAGCTCCTGGGCGCTCGCCTGCCCCGAGCAAAGCGCTGCGGCAATCGCAAAACCGATCATATGCCTGTATTTCATTCGTGCTCTCCCTGCCTGAATTGCTGTTGACCGCACCGGTCCCGGACCATGCAAGCCTGCACAATCCGAACCGCATGCATTAACCCGGTCGGTCATGCATTCCACCCTCAAATGCATCCCATGACAAGGGAAACCGCGCGGCGTGACCCGCGGCCGCATACGCCTTTGGTTGTGCTTCAATCTACGTGTCCCAGGCGCGGTGCAGCGCCTCCTGGCGGTGCACCGCCGAGCCGGGACCGCCACAAACGACGACATTCGGTACGGCCCCGGCCCTGCAGCACATCACTTCGTGCTGCGCAGTGTGCGGAGAACGTGGCGGTGCAACCTATTGCGACCTGCGGCGTTTAGTCCCGCAGCGATCTTAAGGAGACGCGCAATGGCCGATACGTCGAAGATCAAAGAACACATGGATGTCATTTCGTCCGACCGGAAGACCGTCGGAAAAGTCGATCATCTGGAAGGATCCGACAAGATCAAGCTGACCAAGCAGAGTTCACCCGATGGGCAGCACCATCACTTCATTCCGGTATCCTGGGTGGATCATGTCGATCAGCACGTCCACCTCAACAAGTCAGGCGCGGACGTGACCTCGCACTGGCAGCATGGCCAGCGTTGAGCATAGTCCGGGCCGCACAACTGCAATTCGAACGGATTGCAAGCGAGTTCGGTTCGTGGCCGGCGATCCCCGACCAGGAGCGATCGCCGGCGCCGGCGTGGTGGTGGGGACCGGCGATGGAGGCGCGCGATGAAACGGACCTTATGTCCGCGCAGCTGTGCGCCAGCTTCGAATTGCCGCCCGGTTCGTGTTACGGCGACGCCGCCGAAGCGCTGATGAGAGCACTGGCGGAGCAGGCCGCGCCGTCAAGGCCCGACGAATTTCCGAACAAGCTTCGTCAACCGGATTCGGCATAACATCGTCATTCCGGGGCGCGCTTTCGCGCGAACCCGGAATCCAGGCATCGTCTGGATTCCGGGTCTGCGTGCTTCGCACGCACCCCGGAATGACGGGGTTTGTGTGTCAGCCGCGTCGGCCGATCGCAACGATTTCGGCTTCGCCGTTGCCGGCCTGCACGACCTCGCCGACCGTTTTGCCGAACAGCGCGCGCGCCAGAGGCGAGGCGTGTGACAACGTTCCCTTGGTTGGATCGGCTTCGTCTTCGCCTACAATGCGAAACGTCTGCTCGCGGCCGTCATCGCGCACGATCGTCACCGTGCCGCCGAACCGGACCTGTGTGGTGTCATCCGCCACCGGCACGACATGCGCGGTGGCCCGACGCGCGCTCCAGTAGCGCAGGTCGCGGGAGGCCTGCGCCATTGCCGCCCGGTCACCCACCCCTTGCGCGGCGCCAAGCGCTGCTTGCGCCGCGGCGAGGGAAGCCTCGATCTGCGCGAGGCCTTCGGCGGTGACATCGTTGGGGTGCTCGGAAATCGGCCGATCCGGCAAGTCCTCGACCGCGTCCGCATCGGTGTCCTTTACGAAGGCTCTGCTCATCGTACCCATATGGGATCGCGTGCTCAGCCGCGAAAGGGCAATGCCGGTTTCCTGCTTATGGCATTATCAAGGTTCCCCGACTATATGACCGATATCCTTCCGGCGAAGTTTCCCACCGTGAGAAGATTCGTGATCGTTTTAGTGTTGGCGCTGGCCGTTCCGATCGGCCTCTCGGCGGCGAAATACTGGCTCGGCGACCGCTCCGTCAATTGGCAGAGCGCGGACCGCTCCAGTGCCGGCCTGCTGCCGCCTGCTTCCGAACATCCCGATGCGCTGGTGCGCGTGTTCGCCGCACGCACCGTGCGCTGGAAAGGGATTTTCGCGGTCCATAGCTGGCTCGTTTTCAAGGAGCGCAACGCCAAGGCCTATACGCGATATGACTACACCGCATGGGGCGAGCCGATCTGGGTCAATGGCTTTGCCGCCGATGGCCGCTGGTTCGGCGACGTCCCGGAAGTCGTGGCGGCCGCCGAAGGCGAAGCCGCCGCGCAAATGATTCCGAAGATCCGCGCCGCGATCGCAAACTACAAGCTGCGGTCGCAGGGGGACTACCGGGCTTTCCCGGGACCCAACTCCAACACCTTTGTCACGGCGGTGCTCGCCGCCGTGCCCGAGTTGCGCGCGACGCTGCCCCCGACCGCGATCGGCAAGGATTTTCCATACGACGATCGATGGGTCGGGTTGACGCCGTCGCGCACCGGTATTCGCGTGTCGGTGGACGGCTATCTCGGCATCACCGCCGGCTGGGTGGAAGGTCTTGAGATCAATTTTCTCGGCGCGGTGTTCGGCATCGACCTGCGGCGCCCGGCGATCAAGGTGCCCGGCCTCGGGCGCGTCGGCATGGCGCAGACGTAAGCTGTATTATTCTGAAACCTTTTAAGCACGATCCTGCGGCGTGACCGGTCCGCTCTCCGCTGGCGGGACATGATTTCAGACTCGCGTTTACTAGCAGGGTGTGCCGCGCCGGATGTCGCGGGCCATCGCAGCGTAGATGCTCAGGGTAGGCAAGCGGTTGGACACGAACGCGCCAGGCGTGCCCACCATGCTTAGTCTCTGCTGGGCACGCTTGGCTTTGCCCACGCTACGGCGCCGGACGCACAGGCGCCTTCCGACCGTCGGCCAACCCGCGCACGATGATGTAGAAGATCGGCGTGAAGATCAGTCCGAACAGCGTCACGCCCAGCATGCCGAAAAACACCGCGACGCCGACGGCCTGGCGCATTTCCGAGCCGGAGCCGGTCGAGATCACCAGCGGCAGCACGCCGAGGATGAAGGCGAACGACGTCATCAGAATGGGGCGGATGCGGAGGCGGCAGGCCTCGATGACGGCCTCCAGGCGCGGCCTGCCTTCGAGCTCGATGTCGCGGGCAAACTCAACGATCAGGATCGCATTCTTTGCGGCCAGCCCGACCAGCACCACAAATCCGATCTGGGTGAGGATGTTGACGTCCTGTCCCATGATGCGGACGCCGAGGGTGGCCGCCAGCAGACACATCGGCACGATCAGGATCACCGCGAACGGCAGGCTCCAGCTGCCATACTGCGCGGCCAGCACCAGAAACACGAACAGCACGCAGATCGGAAACACATAGAGGCCGGTATTGCCGCCGGTGACCTGCTGGTAGGACAGGTCGGTCCACTCGAACGAGAAGCCACTCGGCAGCGTTTCCCCGGCGAGCTTCTTCATGGTGTCGATGGCCGTAGCGGAACTCGTCCCCGGTAACGCTTCGCCCTGCAGCTCCGCCGCCGGATAGAGGTTGTAGCGCGCGACGCGGTCGGGGCCGGAAACGTCGCGGAACTCCACCACGCTGCCGAGCAGCACCATGTCGCCTGCGGCATTGCGGGTGCGCAGCCGCGCCAGATCGGAGCTCTCCTTGCGGAATGGCAGGTCGGCTTGGGCTGTGACGTGATAGGTGCGGCCAAACAGGTTGAAGTCGTTGACGTAAGTCGAGCCGAAATAGGTCTGGATGGTTTCGTTGACGCTCGCAATCGGCACGCCGAGTTTCTGCGCCTTGACGCGATCGATATCGACAAAGAGCTGCGGCGTATTCGCGGTAAACGGCGAGAATACCTGCGTCAGTCCAGGCGCCTTGCGCGCGGCGGCGACAAGTTCGTCGTTGGCGGCCGCCAGCATCTGGGGCCCGCGGCCCTGACGATCCTGGATGCGCATCGTGAAACCGCCGCCGGTGCCGATGCCCGGCACCGGGGGTGGCGGAATGACGATGATGAAGGCACCCTGAATCGCGGACAGCCGCTTGCGCAGATCGGCGGTGATCGCCGCCGCGGTGAGGCCTTTGGTGTGGCGCACTTCCGGTTCCTCGAACACCGGAAAAAGCGCTGCAGCATTGCCCGCCTGCGTTCGGGTCGCGCCCGAAAAGCCGGCGAACGCCGCGACGCGAATGATGCCGGGGGTATCCAGCGCCGTTTTCTCGATCTGCCGGACGATATCGGTAGTGCGCGCCAGCGAGGCCGCGCCGGGTAGCTGCGCCGATATGATGACGTAGCCGCGGTCCTGCGCGGGAATAAAACCTTGCGGCGTGGTAGCGAGCAGCCATCCGGCACTGCCGATCAATACCCCATACAGCAGCAGCATCACGACCGAATGCCGGATCACGAAGGCTGCCATCCCGGCATAGCCGTGCGACAGCCGGTCAAAACCGCGGTTGAAATAGCCCGTGAACGTGTTCCAGCCGCGCGCAATGAAATTCCAGCTGGCCGGCGGTCGCTTGTCCTGATGCGGCTGCAGGATTTGTGAGGCCAGCGCCGGCGACAGCGTCAGCGAGCAGAAACAGGAAATCGCCGTCGCCACCGCGATGGTGACGGCGAATTGCTGGAAAAACTGCCCGGAGATACCGCCCAGAAATGCGGTTGGCACGAACACCGCGCACAGCACCAGTGCGATCGAGACCAGTGCTCCGCCGACCTCCTCCATGGTCTTGAGCGCGGCATCGCGCCGGCTCATGCCGTGCTCGAGGTGCCGTTCGACGTTCTCCACCACGACGATGGCGTCATCGACCACGATGCCGACCGCGAGCACCAGCCCGAACAGCGTGAGATTGTTGATCGAGAAGCCGAGCGCCGCCATCACGGCAAATGTGCCGACCAGCGATACCGGAATGGCGATGATCGGAATGATCGCCGGCCGCCAGCCCTGCAAAAATACCAGCACGACGATGACGACGAGCAGCATCGCCTCGTAGATCGTCTTGATCAGCTCGTGCACGGATTGCGCGATGAATTCGGTTGGATTGTAGCCGATGTTGTAATCGAGGCCCTTCGGAAAATTTGCCTTCAGCTTCGCCATGGTATCGGTGATGTTCTTCGCGGTGGCGAGCGCATTCGAGCCGGGCCGCTGCGTCACCAAAAGCCCGACCGCCGATTTCCGCAGCAGGAAGCTGTTGGTCGAATACGACAACGCGCCTAGCTCTACCCGCGCTATATCGCGCAATCGAACGGTGCGGCCATCGGCGCCTGCCCTGACCACGATGTCCTCGAATTGCTTGGGATCCTTCAGGCGCCCCGTGAAGGTAAGATTGGGCTGGAACGCGCGGTCTGCGATCGGCGGCTCTCCGATCTGCCCGCCGGTGATTTGCAGGTTCTGCGCGCGGATGGCCGCAACCACCTCGGCGGAGGTCAGCCCAAGCGTCGCGATCCGATCCGGATCAAGCCACAGCCGCATCGAGTAATCGCGGGCGCCGAACATCTGGATGTCGCCTACGCCGTCCAGACGAAGCAGTTCGTCCCGCACCTGCAGCAGCGCGTAGTTGCTGATATAGAGCTGGTCCAGGCTGTCGTCCGGCGACAGCATGAAAACGACCATCAGGATGTCGGGGCTGTTCTTGCGGGTGATGACGCCGTTGCGCTGCACCTCTTCGGGCAGTCTCGGCTGCGCGATCGCGACCCGGTTCTGCACCAGCACCTGCGCCTTATCGAGATCGGTGCCGAGCTTGAAGGTGACCGTGATGGTCAGATTGCCGTTCGAGGTCGCCTGGCTGTAGAGATACAGCATGTCCTCGACGCCGTTGATCTCCTGCTCGATCGGCGCGGCAACCGTATCGGACACGGTCTGCGCGGTAGCGCCAGGATATTGCGTCGTCACCACCACGGTCGGAGGCACGACTTGCGGATATTCCGAGACCGGCAGCGTAGTGTAGGCGATGGCGCCGACGATCAGCAGCACGATGGACAGCACCATCGCGAGAATCGGCTGGTTGATGGAAAGCCGGCCGAGATTCATGTCTTGCCACCGGCAGGTGCTGCCTGCGGAGCCACCTTGGCGCCGACCCGTGCGCGCTGCAGGCCATCGACGATCACCCTGTCTTCCGCCTTCAGCCCCTCGCGGATCACGCGCAAACCTTCGTCGAGCGGCCCGAGCGTGACCGGCCTGGCTTCGACGGTGTCGTCATCCTTTACGACGAATACGATCTTACGCGACTGGTCGGTGGCAATCGCCGCGTCCGGCAGCAGCAAGGCTTCATAGGGCGCGCTGCCGATCAGCCGCACGCGGCCGAACTGTCCCGGCAGGATCGAAAGGTCCTTGTTCGGAATGATCGCACGGCTGCGCAACGTGCCGGTCGACACGTCGAGACGGTTGTCGATGAAATCCATCTTGCCGTCATGCGACGGTTTTGCCTCGCCGGTCAGCGTCACCTGCACCGGATTCGGCGTGTCGCGGGAGCTCGGCCGGCGACCTTCGAACCACAGCCTGTTGTTCTTGAGATAAGTCGCCTCGTCCACATCGAAATAGATGTAGATCGGATCCAGCGTGACAATCGAGGTGAGCAGCGTGGCATTGCCTTCGCTGCCCTGGACGAGATTGCCGGCGCTGACCAGATGGCGGCCGACGCGGCCGGTCATCGGCGCCATCACGTGGGTGAATTCGATATTGAGCTTGGCCGCCTTCAGCGCCCCTTCGGCCTGCATCTCGGCGGCGTGCGCCGCCTGCAAGGTCTGGCGGCGCTGGTCGACGACCGATTCGGAGACGGCACTGGTCGTGACCAGGGTCAGCGCCCGGTCGAGCTCGCGCTTGGCCAGTTCCGCCTTGGCGCGCGCATCGGAAAGCTGGCCATCGGCCTGCAGTGCGACCGCCTCGAACGGGCGGGAATCGATGACGTAAAGCAGGTCGCCGGCATGGACGATGGCGCCGTCGCGGAATTCCACACTGGTGACGAAGCCGCCCACCCGAGCGCGTACCTGCACCTCTTCGACCGCCTCGAACCGTCCGGTGAATTCGTCCCAATCGGTGACGGTGCGCTTGCTCGGCTGTGCGACCGTAACCGGCGGCGGCGCGGCAGCGGCCGGCGGGCTCGGCTTGTCCCCGCAGCCGGCGAGAAAGAGCAGCGTGAGAGCGGGCGCAAGCGCAAACCAGTTGCTTCGCGGCTTCATCGGCAAGTTTAAATTGCCATGAGATGGATCGCCCAAGATGACCTCCGCAAAAGCCGTCGCAAGACGAGGCCTAGCCTCATTTCTCGATGGCTACATGTCAACCGGGTTTTGTCTGCGGCAGAAGCAAGGGGCGGGCGATTTTGAAAAAGCACCGCCCCAAGGCAATACAACACGGCGTGCGCTTCCGTTAATGCCCGAGCGCGTCATAAATGATCCGCTTCAGCGCCGGCTGAATCCGGGTCCGCTCGGACGGTGAATTCTCCAGAAGAATGAAAAACATGTCATTGGCGCGGTCGATCACGAAATAGGTGCCGCTGGCGCCGTCCCACTTGATCTCGCCGATCGTCCCGGGTGGCGGCGGCACCGCCTTGCCCGGATCGGTGCGGATGCCAAAACCGTAACCGAAGCCAAAGCCGTCGCCGGGAAAATAGAAATAATCGCGCTCGACGCCGGACTCCGGGCCAATGTGGTCGGTGGTCATCGCTGTGAAGGTGGTGGGGCTAAGATAACGCTTGCCGTCGAGCTCGCCGCCGTTCAGCAGCATCTGCGCGAAACGTTCAAAGTCGCTCATCGTGGTCACCATTCCGCCCCCGCCGGATTCCCATCGCGTCACGTCGAGCGAGTTACGCTCCACATGACGGTCGCGCGGCAGCGGTTTTGCAAACCGCGCGCGCTCGGCCGGGTCGGTCAGGAAGAATTTTGTGGTGACCATGCCGAGGGAATCCAGCAACGTCGTCTTCTCGAACTGATACAGCGATTGTCCGGAGACGACTTCGATGACGCGGCCGACGACATCGGTGGAGTGGCCATAGTCCCACAACGTCCCCGGCTGCTCGGCCAGCGGCTTCATCGCGATACGTTCGGCGAATTGCGCGTTGTCGAAATCGCCGAAGTAGATGTCGGCGTAAGCTGACTTGACCAGGCCGTTGCCGTAGAAACCATAGGTGATGCCGGAGGTGTGCAGCAGCAGATCCTCGATGGTCAGCGACCGACGTGGCGGCACCAATTCGAGCACCGGCCTGCCATCCTGCTTTTTTTCGACGCCGACCTTCATGCTGGCGAAGGACGGGATGTATTTCGACACCGGATCGTCGGGCTTCAGCCTGCCCTGATCGACCAGCATCATCGCCGCGAAGCTGGTGATGGTCTTGGTCATGGAATGAAGCGGGAAGATGGTGTCAGGCGTCATCGCTCTGCCGGTGTCGGTGTCGCTCAGGCCGAAGGTTTTGAAATAGACCTGCCGGCCGTGCTGCTTGATCAGCACCATCGCGCCCGGAATCTTTCCGGTGGCGACTTCGTGATTGAAGAAATCGTCGATGCGTTCGAGTTTCGCCGGGGCGAAAACCGCGGGCTTCGGCGCGGCGGCATCGGCTTGTGCCGATGCGGCGCCAAAAATCGTCAGGCAGATTGCGGCGAGCGATCCAGTGTGACAACGGCTGGATATGAAGTCGCGAACCATTCAAAAACTCCGGCGCCCGGAAAGTATTGCATGGCTGCATTCCAATCCAGACGGATCCGCCCCGTTCCCCGGACGGTGCGGCATTCTTCATGCCGCTCCGCAGAGCCGGGATCCAGGTTCTAATGCCATCCTTACCTGGGCCCCCGCATGCAGCCTCCTGACCAACGGAATTCAATGCGCCAGCACGATCGACACCTGAATCCGGCCGCGGGTGCGCAGCACTTCCAGCGATACGTCCTCGCCATGACGGCGAACCCGCAAGTCGACGCTGGACGGTCCGAGCTGCAGATCGCGCAGCACCACTTCGTTGAGGAATGCCGGCAGGCGCGGATTGCGCAGCCGGATTTCGCCGCGCGCCGCGTCGAATTCCAGACCGAGGGACGCCTCCAGCAGCGTGAATGGCGTCGCGCTCGCCCACGCCTGCGGCGCGCAGGCGACCGGATACAATGTCGGGCCGCGCCGCTTCTCGCGCTGAAAGCCGCAGAACAGTTCAGGCAGCCGGCGCAGATCCATATAGGTGGCGGCATCGAACAGGCCCTTGAACACATGCTCGACCGAATGCTTCAACCCGTAACGCGCGAGCCCCAGCGCGATCAGGGCGTTGTCGTGCGGCCAGATCGAGCCGTCGTGATAGGACATCGGATTGTAGCGCGCCTCGCCACGGGCCACGGTGCGGATGCCCCATCCGGTGAAGAAATCAGGCCGCATCAAATCGGCCGCAATCATGCGGGCGCGATCCTCGCGCACGATTCCGGTGAACAGCAATTGTCCGGCGTTGGAGGTGCGCACCGCGCAAGCGCGCTTGTCGCCGTCCAGCGCCAGCGCATAGGTGCGGAGTTCGTCGCACCAGAACGCTTCTTCAAAACGCGCCGCCAGCTCTTGCGCTTCCAACTCAAGCTTGCGCGCGAAGTCGGTCTTGCCCAACCGCCGGGCGCAGCCGGCGGCGAGTCGTTTGGCGGCGAATACGTAACCCTGCACTTCCGCCAGCGCGATGAATCCTTCGGCAAGTTGCCCGTCGGCATGGAAGATCGCGTCGTAGGAGTCCTTCCAGCCTTGATTGGCGAGCCCCTGTTCGGAGGCGCGCTGATATTCGACAAACCCATCCCGGTCCGGATCGCCCGCGCCGTCGATCCAGCGCAGCGCCGCTTCGATCGCGGGCCACAGCTCGGCGAGCGTCTCCTCGTCGCCAGTGCGTTCCACATAGAGTCCGGCCAGCAGCACGAACAGCGGCGTCGCATCGACGCTGCCGTAATATTGCGCGAACGGCACCTCTCGCAGCGCCGCCATCTCGCCGCCGCGCATCTCGTGCAGGATTTTCCCGGGCTCGGCGTCGGCCAGCGGATCGACGCTCTTCGCCTGATAGAAGGCAAGCCGCTTCAGCACGCCGCGCGCCACGCGCGGATCGAGCCACAGCATCTGCAGCGCGGTGATAAGGCCGTCGCGGCCGAACGTGGTCGAGTACCAGGGAATCCCGGCATAGGGATAGCGGCCCTGCGGGGTCTCGGTCATCAGCATGTTGAGGTCGGCCATCGACCGGCACAGCACCTCGTTGAAAATGTTGTTCGAAGTCTCGATGCTGGTGGCGCCCGCGGTCGATTTGCGCATCTCGCGCCGGTGCGCCATCAATCCGCCAAAGAATCTCGCCGGCTTGTGGATGACCGGCATGTTGCAGGACACCGCGACGAACAGCGATGCGGTCGCTTGCGGCGCCAGATCAAGGCTCCAGCTAGCGGCGTTGACCGCCAACCGGGTCGGCCGGGGGTCGAAATGCAGCGCGGTGCGGCGTGGCTGTCCGTCCAGGCCCTTGTAATCCAGCGCCACATCGGCCGGGCCGAGCAGCTGTGCAGAGCCGATGCCACGGCGCCGACGCGTTTCACCGCGCACCTCGAACAGATCGGCAAAATCGTTGTCGAACAATAGCGTCAGGTCGAAACTCGCCGCGAGATCGCCATGGTTCTGCACGCCGATCCGCTGATAGGCGGTGCCGTGCCAAAGGAAGATGGTGCGCACGATGTGCAGCATGTCTTTCTGCAGCACGATGCGGCCGCCACGAACGAGGTCAGGATTGGTAAGGTCGACGGTCAGCCCGGAGTTATCGTCGCGCAAATTGGAGCCGAGCAGCAGCGGCTGCTGTATCTCATTCAGCACCAGTTCCAGGCGGGCGAGATAGCGGGTATCGCAATTGAACAGGCCGTCCGGCCCGCCGGCGGACGCGCCAATATCGCCGTGGCTGTCCAGCACGATAAAAGTGTCGTCGTGTTTTAGCGAACGGCGCGGCCGGGCGGCCGGCCCCGTCATCGGGATGTAGAACGGCGATTCCAAAACCGGCTCGAGGTTCTGGGCTTTCAATTGGGTTGCGCGGTCAGCTGCCATGGGGAACCTCGAGGCTTCGTGCGCCCGCCGTGAGAATCATTTGACTGGATACGCCACAATATACCGGATTGGGCTGCATGTTTTGCAAGCCTGATGTCCTGCGAGACGCACAAGGCGAAAGAACCCTGCCCACCTCAAGGAACTTCGCCCAGCCGGGAGCGTTCCCAGTTTTGGCCGCTACAGCGAAGCAAGAGGGAGATGGTAAAATGCGCATTGCGCAGGTCGCGCCGCTGATCGAGGCTGTTCCGCCGAAACTTTATGGCGGCACTGAACGGGTCGTGCACTGGCTGACCGAAGAACTGGTAGAACTCGGCAACGATGTCACACTGTTCGCCAGCGGAGATTCACAAACGTCCGCAAAACTCGATGCGACCTGGCGGAAGGCGTTGCGCCTCGACGGATCGGTTCGCGACCCCAACGCGCTCCATATGGTGATGCTGGAGCGGGTGCGGCAGAGATGCGACGATGAGGCGTTCGACTTTCTGCACTTTCATCTCGACTACTATCCATTCTCGCTGTTTTCACGGCAGCCGACGCCGTTCCTCACCACCCTGCACGGCCGGCTCGATCTGCCCGAACATCAGCCGGTGTTCACAACTTTCTCCGATATACCGGTGATTTCGATTTCCAACGCGCAACGGCGGCCGGTGCCGCAGGCCAATTTCATCCGCACCGTCTACCACGGGCTCCCGGGAAATCTGCTGACGCCCCAGCCTGTCACGCCCCACTACCTTGCGGTGCTCGGCCGTATCGCGCCGGAAAAGGGTGTCGACCGCGCCATCCGGATCGCGATCCGCTGCGGCATCCCGCTGAAGATCGCCGCCAAGATCGACCGCGCCGACCAGGAATATTACGACGAATTGATCCGCCCAATGATGGACCATCCGCTGGTCGATTATGTCGGCGAGATTGGCGATCATGAAAAGCCGGAGTTTCTCTCCGGCGCGATCGGGCTGCTGGTTCCGATCGACTGGCCTGAGCCGTTCGGCCTGGTGATGATCGAGGCAATGGCGTGCGGCACGCCAGTGGTCGCATACAACCGCGGTTCGGTGCCCGAAATCATCGATGAGGGAGTAAGCGGATTCATCGTCGAGGACGAGATCAGCGCGGTGGCCGCGGTCGGCCGTCTGGGGCAGCTGGATCGTGGCGCGGTCCGAAAGCAGTTCGAGGCGCGCTTCACCGCGCGCCGTATGGCGCTCGACTATCTGGCGGCCTATCGAAGTCTCATGGAATCCGGCGAGCCGCGCCTCAAGCTGGTGAGCAGCGCCGAATAGCGGCGCGACGCCGATCCGGCTACCGCCGCATCACGCGCCGCCGTCGGACGCCGAAAAACGTCTCCAGAAATCGGCCCGATGCGACGAACCTAAACCACCAGAATGCCAATCGCCGGATCTTCATGGGTCCTCTCCTGCAATGCGGTTGCTGCACTGCAGATAGGCCCAAACGCGGCCTGCAGATGTGAGCTGCTTCACATCGGGGCGACAGGGTGCAGCAATTTGCGTCACACCCTCGTGATGGCAGATGCGGCGCGGCCGTACCATCCTCACTCCCTGGTGTCGTAACGATAGGATTTCGATACGATCCGCCAGCCGTCGCTCAATTTCATCGCCACCAGATAGTCGGTGAAATAACGCGGCGGAAGCTGGCAGCGCACCTTGGCGAAGGCGGTGGTCTCATCCGACCGGTCCACGGTCACGATGAAATCCTCTCTTGGCTGCCCTTGCGCCTTTGCAGAGGGACGCTTGCGGATACGGTCCAGCCAGTCCGGCACTTTCAGGACCTGCAATTCGCCGTTTTCGTGCCAGCGCAAATCGGCCGACGGATGAAACGCCTCGCCGATCTTGTCGGCGTTGCCTTCATGAAGACCGTCGAAGTAAAGCTGAATCACCGATTCCACGGTGGAGCGGTCGTGAGCCACGGCTTGCCTCCTGCGCTTGGCGTCAATCGTGCCACTATGTCACGAAACGCGGAAAAATGCCGCTTGAAACATTGCGGATTTCGCCTACGCTGGCTTCGCGCTGTAGCATTCTCGGATTGATTTTGGATGATATTCGATCGACCCCAGCAGCCGAAGGAGCTTCAGGACCGTTCCGCTCAGCGACTTTCTTCCCTCACCAGACTGATTGCGATTTTCGAGTTGAGCTTTTCATCCGTGCATTACCGCCTGCTGGAGTCGATCAGCGCCGTGAACGCCCAGGCGTCGTTTTCGAACGGCAGGCGGCTGGTGGATATTTTCGGCGGTCTGGCCTTTCACCCGGCGATCCGGCACGACGGCCTTGCCTTCACGCTACTGCATGAGACCGGGCATCATTTGAGCACGGGATGCAAATTACCCTGGGCGCAGCTGGCTTGCGAATGTGCGGCGGACAGCTGGGCGGCAACGGACGGACGCAAGGCGCTCGCCGCCAATGGCGCGAACTTCCGGCTCGAAGCCGCGCTGCAACAAATCGAACTCGCAGCCGTGCCGGAAACGCCGAAGAAAAACGCGGCGCCGACCAGCTGCTGGTCGATGAACTGGCCGAAGCGAAGGCAGGCGTTGCTGGACGGCCGGGCCATCAATTTCAAGACGTGTAAAATTTCCAGCGTGATCCCACGCTGACAATCGGGAGGGCACCATGGGCGCATTGATACCTAACGGCAACGACACTGAAGTCATCAATCAGCTGAATTCGGTCTTCAGCGGGCCGAAGCTCGCCAAGCTGCGCAGACATATCCGGAACACCGGCGACGACATGTTCGGCGCCTCAAGGCACCTAGCCCGCATTTCCTTCCGCCTCAAGGTTGCGCCGAGCGGCACCCGGGGCAAGGGCCGATGGTACGTATTCCTGCGTGATCTCATCGGAACCGTCAACCAACAGAAGATACTGACGGCACTGCGAGACGCGGTGGCCGACCAGACATGCGTCGGAATCCGGTTCTGGGCTCGTCTCGATCCCGCGATCGGAAGCGGCTACGATGTGGAGGTCGTCACCGAGCCGGCTGACTCAAGCGGTCAGCATTGGGTCACCATCACCATGCTGTGCGACCACGAAATCAATCCGTCATTGCCGGGCGATCCTGCCACGCCGCCCGCCAACCCCGGCGAACAACCGCCGGTGCAGCCCGCCGAAACCACCGCACGCAAGGCAAAAAAGAAGGTCGCCAAAAAAGCCGCTAAAAAACCCGTCAAAAAGTCCTATAAAAAGGCTGCCAAGAAGAAGTAACGGCGCGGCCTGAACATCGAGCGGCGGGACGTTCTGGCGCAAGCGGGCGTCAGAACAACCCGTCGCGCTCGACCGGTTTGCTCTTTTTGGAGCGTTGCCAGACGACGCCCGGAAAACCCTTGAGCGGAACAAGCGGCTCGCCGCCATAGCTCCACTCCTGCTTTTCCTCGATGCCGATATGGTAGAGCGGTTGCCGGCCGGTGCGGCTGAGGAACAGCGCGCGCGGGATGTTCACCATGTGCGGCGAGCGCGCGCGCTCGTAAATCAGCGGCGTGCCGCATCGCGCGCAAAAGCTTCGCGCGGTCTTGGCCGTCTTGTCCTCGAAGCGGGAGATCCGGGCGATCCCTTTGGTGACGCGGAAACGCTTGCGCCAGCTCCCGACATAGGTGGCGTAGGCCGCGCCATGGGCGCGCCGGCTCGCGCTGGAGTGATCGTGCCAGGCCCAGCGCGCGGGGTAATCGATCTCGAACTCGACCGCGCCGCACAGGCAGCGGCCCGTGACCGGTTTTGCGGTTGCAACCGGCTTTCGTTTCGCAGGCCGCGTTTCCGTATCGTGCGACAAGGAGGTCTCCCTTCAGCTGCAGCGTGATGAATTCGGTCGGAGCGACTCTTCATCTCCGAAGGGAGAGGTAAACACCGCTGCCATTCGACTCGACGTCATCATGCTCTAACCTGTCACGATCGCATTGGTCGGCGTTGGCCGGTCGGTAATCTGCTGGCCGAACAGGCTGCCGACCAGTTCGGTCGCGACGCGGGCGGTGCGGCCGCGCTGGTCGAGGAACGGATTGAGCTCGACGATGTCGACGGCCCGCACCAGCCCGGAATCGTGCAGCAACTCCATCACCAGGTGGGCTTCCCGATAGGTCGCGCCGCCCGGCACCATGGTGCCGACGCCGGGCGCCAGATCCGGATCGAGGAAATCCACGTCGAAGCTGACATGCAGCACGCCGGACCTAGCTTTCACCCGCTCAATCACCCGCCGGATCAGGACGCCGACGCCGAATTCATCGATCTGCCGCATGTCGGCGACCGCGACATTGCGCGCGCGCACCAGTTCCTTTTCCAAGGGATCGATGGAGCGGGTGCCGAACAGATCGAGCTGCGAGGGCTTTATCGAGGCGCGCGGCTCGTCGCCCAGCAGCCGGTCGAGGCCGGGCTCGCCGCACAAGAAACCCGCCACCATGCCATGCATGTGTCCGGATAGCGTGGTGGACGGGGTATTGTAGTCGGCATGGGCGTCGAGCCACAGCACGAACAGCTCGCGATCCTGTTCGTGCCAGTGACGGGCAACGCCGTTGATCGAGCCCATCGAGAGGCTGTGGTCGCCGCCAAGAAAGACCGGAATAGCGCCCGATCGCGCCAGTGCATAGGCGCGCGCACTCACGGTCCGTATCCAGGCCCCGATCTCGCGGTAATGCCGCGCATTCTGCGGCGGCGCATCGTCGGCGCGCACCAGGTCATGCGCGGAAATGTCGCCATGGTCCTCGACCGTAAAACCAAGATTTTGAAGCAGCGGACCGAGTCCGGCCGTGCGCAACGCCGCCGGACCCATCAATGCGCCTGGCTGTGAGGCGCCCACTTCCACGGGCACGCCCAGCAACGCGATCCGTTTTCCGGCTTGCCGGCTGGTCAAGTCTGTCAAGCGGGTCTCCTTCGCGTCGGTATGGATCGGTGCATAGGACTATGGTTCAATCTGTTCTCTGCGGGCTATCTCGAATAGAATCGGGGCGATCAAAAAGCCAGCTTGGGAAGGGCCTGATGGACCGGATTCTGGGATTGCACGCGATTGAAGCGCTTTTGCTGGCGGTTCTGCTCGCCGCGCCTGCTCCGGCGTCGGCGCAGACCATGAGTTTCGAGGACGCGGCCGCGACGCTAGGTGCAAGTTGCGGCAAGGACATCGACGACAATTGCCGTGGCGTCAATCTCGACCCCAGCCGCCTGAAAGACTGCCTGATCCGCAACCAGGACGTGGTTTCCGCCCAATGCAAGGCAGACTATCCACGCGTCTTCAGCGCCCTCCAGCAACGCGCCGCCGCGCGCGCCGGGGTCTTCAAGATCTGCGAACGCGACGCGACAAAACTGTGCAGTGGCGCGCCGAAGGCCGACGTGCTGCATTGCCTGGGGTCGGCCAAGCGTGGCGTCAGCATCCAATGCAGCAAGACCATTGCGGACGCGGGGTACCGCTGATGCGAACCGCTAGATCGTTGCGGGATGCAGGCATGCTTGCCGCGCTGCTGATCATGGTCGCGGCGCCATATCCTGCGCATGCGCAGGTTACCGCGGCCGAAAACCTTTTGGATCAACTGGCCGGGCCGGAAACCGCGCCGGAGATCGATATCGCCGCGATACGCCAGCAGGCGACCGAGCGCCCCAAATCGAAGGCCACGGCGCAGCCAGTGAACCGGCCGCCGCTCGTTCCCGAACTGCTGAAGCTGCCGCAGGTCACCTTCGACGTGCTGTTCGATCCGGATTCCTCCATCATCCGGCCGGGCTCGTATCGAACGCTGGGGCGCATCGCGGACACGCTCACCGATCCGGCGCTGCTGCCGTACAAGTTCCTGATTGTCGGCCACACCGAATCCGGCGGACGGCGCGACCATAATTTGATCGTCAGCCAGCGGCGGGCCGATGCGATCCGCGACGTGCTGGTGACGACGTTCAAGATATCGCCGAAGCGCCTTCAGACGTTGGGGCTCGGCGAAGAACAGTTGCGCGATGCGGCCCGCCCGCCCTCGGCAGCCAATCGGCGCATCCAGGTCGTGAGCTTTGGCAAGCTGCCGGAACCGTCCGAGACCCCCGCTCCGCCCCCGGCGAAAAAGCCACCGCCGGCAGGCAAGAAGCCCCAGCGAAAGTAGCCGGCCGACGCGCAGTCCCGTGCCACGGACGCAGCGCAGCGCGTAGCCCTCTAATGCACATGGGCCTTGCCAAAATCCGCGGGGATGCAACACTTTCCGTCCAACAACAGCCCGGCATCCGACCGGGCGAAGCCAGGGAGAAACACCATGAAATCGATCCTGCGCGCATCCCTTGTCTGCGTGATGTTTGCCGGCTCCGCGGTGGCGCTGACCGGCGAGCGCATGGCGCCGATTCCGCTCGACAAGATGTCGCCGGCGCAACGCAAGGTCGCCGAGGACATCATGGCCGGACCGCGCGGAGGCATGCGCGGCCCGTTCAATGCCTGGCTGCGCAGTCCCGAACTTGCGGACCGTCTGCAAAAGGTCGGCGAATACGTGCGCTTCAACACCTCGCTCGACAAGCGTGTCAACGAGATGGCGATCATCATGACCGCGCAGGCATGGGGCTCGCAATACGAATGGTATGCGCACGCGCCGCTGGCGCTCAAGGCCGGTCTCGATGCCTCCGTCGTCGAAGCGATCGGCGCCGGCAGGAAGCCGGAGAAGATGAAGGACGATGAGGCCATCGTCTGGGAATTCACCACGCAGCTGCGGCGCGATCATTCGGTGAACGATGAAACCTACGCAAAAGCAGTGGAAAAATTCGGCGAGCAGGGCGTGATGGATCTGATCGCGGTCAACGGCTACTACGACGTAGTGTCGATGACGCTTAACGTGGCGCGCGTGATGCCTCCGGCCGGCGAAACGATACCGTTCAAGCAGGCCGGCATGTAACCTCGCGCGCTTCTGACACAATCGTTGCGTGGCCCCATACCGCGTGACAGCGCGTCTGAAAGTTCGTCATGGGTAAAGAAATCCGGCTCAACGCCTTTGCCATGAACTGCGTCGCGCACCAGTCGCCGGGGCTGTGGACCCATCCACGCGACCGCACCGCGGACTATAACCGCCTGCCCTACTGGATCGATCTGGCCAGGACGTTGGAACGCGGGCGCTTCGACGGGCTGTTCCTGGCCGACGTGCTCGGCGTCTACGACGTGTTCGGCGGCAGTCCGGACGCGGCGCTGCGCAACGCAACGCAGACCCCGGTTAACGATCCGCTGCTCTTGATCTCGGCGATGGCCGCGGTCACCGAAAATCTCGGTTTCGGGGTGACCTGCACGCTGTCCTATGAGCCGCCCTATCCGTTCGCGCGGCGGATGTCGACACTGGACCATCTCACCGAAGGCCGGATCGGCTGGAACATCGTCACCGGCTATCTCGACAGCGCCGCGCGCGGCGCCGGCAAGGAGAAGCAGACCGCGCATGATGACCGCTACGACGTCGCCGACGAATATATGGAAGTGGTCTACAAGCTGTGGGAAGGCAGCTGGGAAGACGGCGCGGCGTTGCGTGACCGTGCGCGCGGCATCTTCGTCGACCCCTCCAAAGTGCATCGCGTTCAACATCAGGGCGAAAATTACCGGCTCGATGCCATCCACCTCAGCGAACCGTCGCCGCAACGCACCCCGGTGCTCTATCAGGCCGGCACCTCGACGCGCGGCCGGCAATTCGCCGCCCGGCACGCCGAATGCGTTTTTATGTCGGGCCCCTCCGCCAAGGTGATCGCGCCGCGCGTCGCCGCCATTCGCGAGCTGGCCGCCAAGGCCGGCCGAAACCCGGCTGAGATATTGATGTTCAGCATGATGACGGTGATCCTCGGGCGCACCGAAGCGGAGGCCGCCGCGAAATATGCCGATTATGTCAGCCACATCAATCACGAGGGCGCGCTGACCTTGATGTCGGGCTGGACCGGGGTTGATTTCTCCACCTACGATCTCGACCAGCAGGTGCGCCACGTCCATAACGACGCCGGCCGCACCGCGATGGACAATATCACCCGCGCCGATCCGGACCGGGTCTGGACCGTGCGCGAGGTCGCCGAGCATGTCGGCATCGGAGGCATCGGCCCGGTGCTGGTCGGCACGCCCGAAAAGGTCGCCGACGGGATCGAGGCGTGGTTCGAGCAGACCGATGTGGACGGACTTAACATGCCGTTTGCGATTTCGCCCGGGGATTTCGAGGACATCACCGACATGCTGGTGCCTGAACTGGTGCGGCGCGGACGCTACAAGAAGGCGTACCAGCCGGGCACGTTGCGCGAAAAACTTTATGGCGCGGGTCGTGCGCGTCTCAGGGCGCCGCATCCGGCGGCGGGCTACCGGTACAATGCAAGGGCCGCCGCGGCGGAATGATGATGATCAAGCTTCAGGGGATACAGCCATGGGATTATCCAGACGCACATTGCTTAAAGGTGCGGGAGCATACGCAGCGATGAATACCCTCACCTCTCCTCAGGCGTTCGCACAATCGACATCCAGGCCGTCGGTGGTGGATTGTCACGGCCATTACACCACCGAACCCGAGGCGCTGAACGTGTTTCGGTCAGGCCAGATCGCGGCCTTGAAGGATCCTTCCAAGAAACCCTCTGCCGCCGATTTGAAGATCAGTGATGATCAGCTGCGCGAAAGCGTGCAGCCGCAATTAAAATTCCAGCGCGAGCGCGGCACCGATGTGACGTTGTTCTCGCCGCGCGCGGGCGGCATGGGCCATCACATCGGCACCGCGGAGACGAGCGCCGAATGGTCGCAGGTGTCCAACGAGCTGATCCATCGGATCGCGACGCTGCATCCCGACAATTTCATCGGCATCGGGCAATTGCCGCAGTCGCCCGGGGTGCGGCCGGACAATTGCATCGCCGAACTGGAGCGCTGCGTGAAAAGTTACGGTTTCGTCGCGGTGAATCTCAATCCCGATCCGTCCGGCGGTTACTGGCGTGACCCGCCGCTGTTCGATCGCTGGTGGTATCCGCTGTACGAAAAACTGGTGGAGCTTGACGTCCCCGCGATGGTCCATGTCAGCGCCTCGGCCAACCCGAATTTTCATGGCACCGGCGCGCATTACATCAATGGCGACACCGCCGCCTTCATGCAGTTCATCACCTCGGACCTGTTCAAGGATTTCCCGACATTACGGATGATCATCCCGCATGGCGGCGGTGCGGCGCCCTATCACTGGGGACGCTATCGCGGCCTCGCGCAGGACATGAAGAAGCCACCGCTGGACGAATTGCTGCTCAAGAACGTGTTCTTCGATACCTGCGTCTACCACAAGCCGGGGATCGAACTGCTGTTCAAGGTGGTGCCGATCGACAACATCCTGTTCGCCTCCGAAATGGTCGGCGCCGTGCGCGGCGTCGATCCGTTCACCGGCCGTTACTATGACGACACCAAATTCTATATCGATGCCTTGCCGCTCTCCGACGACGACCGTCGCAAGGTGTTCGAGGGCAATGCGCGGCGGGTGTACCGGCTGGATCGCACCGAGCTGTACAAGCGGCGGGGGTGAAACAGCTGCGTCATTGCCGGGCTTGACCCGGCAATCCATCCTCTTACGAAGACCTTTCTGTAGAGGGATGGATACGCGGGTCAAGCCCGCGTATGACGCAACATAAAATACGACTGCCCATAAAACCGGCTTGAAAAACCGCTGACCCCCGTTGCAACGTTTCCCCCTCGGCTGGGTTGTGTCTGGCGCGCCGTGCCGCGCAATGAAACGGGGGCGTCATGACCGGTCCGATCGAAGAAGGGCTCCCCTACCCGCTCGGCGCGCACTGGAGCGGCCAGGGTACCAATTTTGCGCTGTTCTCGGCCAACGCCACCAAGGTTGAGATCTGCCTGTTTGACGGCGCGCGCGAGACCCGGATCGCGCTTCCCGAATATACCGACCAGGTGTTTCACGGCTACATGCCAGGCGTCGGCCCCGGCGCCTTCTACGCCTATCGCGTGCACGGCCCCTACGATCCCGCGGGCGGCCACCGCTTCAATCCGAACAAGCTGTTGCTCGATCCCTATGCCCGCGCCCATGCCGGCGCGCTGACGTGGAATCCGGCCGTGTTCGGCTATCATCTGGAGAGCGGCGATGATCTCACCTTCGACGAGCGCGACAGTGCGCCGTTCATGCCGAAATGCGTCGTGGTCGATCCGGACTTCGACTGGACCGCGGAAGCCGCACGGCAAAACGTCCATTGGGACGAAACCATCGTTTACGAAACCCACGTCAAGGGGTTTACCAGGAAGCATCCGGACGTTCCGGAAAACCTGCGCGGCACCTATGCCGGCTTCGGCTCCGGCCCCGCGATTGCGCACCTGAAATCGCTCGGCATCACCTCGGTCGAGCTGCTGCCGGTCCATACCTTCATCAACGACGACCATCTGCTCAAAAAACACCTGACCAATTACTGGGGCTACAACAGCATCGGCTTCTTCGCGCCCGATCCGCGTTACGCCGCCGACGTGCCGAACTCGTTGCGCGAATTCAAGGAGATGGTGTCGCGCCTGCACGGCGCAGGCCTCGAGGTCATTCTCGACGTGGTCTACAACCACACCGCCGAAGGCAACGAGCGCGGGCCGACGTTGTCGTTCAAGGGCATCGACAATGCGAGCTACTATCGCCTGATGCCGGACAACCGCCGCTATTATCTCAACGACACCGGCACCGGGAACACCGTCAATCTCGGCCATCCCCGGGTGATGCAGATGGTGATGGACAGCCTGCGCTACTGGGCCGGGCACATGCATATCGACGGCTTCCGCTTCGACCTCGGCATCGTGCTGGGACGGGACGCCCGCGATTTCGACGAGCAAAGCAGCTTCCTCAAAGCCGCCAATCAGGATCCGTTGCTCGGCACCGTCAAATTGATCGCCGAACCATGGGATGCCGCCATGCATTACAACCTCGGCGACTTTCCGCCCGGCTGGGCGGAATGGAACGGCAAATTCCGTGACACCGTGCGCGACTACTGGCGCGGCATGGCGCCGCCCGCGCAACTGGCGGGACGGCTCTTGGCATCGGGCGATCTGTTCAACGAAAAGGGCCGGCGCACGTGGGCCAGCGTCAATTTCGTCACCGCCCATGACGGTTTTACGCTGAACGACTGGGCGAGCTACGATACCAAGCACAACGAGGCCAATGGCGAGAACAACAAGGACGGCAGCGACGACAACCGCTCCTGGAATTGCGGCGTCGAGGGGCCGACCGACGACCGGAAAATCCTCGACCTCCGCGCTCGCCAGAAGCGTAACATGCTGGCGACCCTGCTGTTCTCGCAGGGCACTCCGATGATCCTTGGCGGCGACGAATTCGGTCGCACCCAAAAGGGCAACAACAATGCCTATTGCCAGGACAACGACCTCACCTGGTTCGACTGGCAGCTCGATGGCGACGGCAAGGCGTTGCTCAAATTCAGCAAGCGCCTGATCGAGGTGTTGAAATCCTATCCGATCCTGCGCCGCAGCCGGTTCCTGACCGGCACGCATGACGGCGAACTCAATGTCCGCGACGTGACCTGGATCAACGCCGGCGGCGGCGAGATGAGCGAGGCGGACTGGAACACGCCTTGGATCAAATGTTTCGGCATGGTGCTCGACGGCCGCACCCGCAAGACCGCGATGCCCCGGCATGGCGAGGACGAAACCGTGCTGATCATCATGAACAGTTTTGAGGGCGTGGTCCCGTTCAAGCTGCCCGCAGCTGTCGCGGGCACGCAGTGGTCGCTGCTGGTGGACACCAACATCCCCGACGCGCCACCGGGGGCCGCTTTCGCGTTCGGCAGCAGCTACGAGGTGACCGGGCGTTCGCTGCTGTTGTTCGCGCTTGTTTCGTAGGGCGGGCAAAGCGGCCGGACGGGCACGCGTCCATGGCGTGCCCCAACCTTGATCGCCGCACATCCACAAGCCGCGCCTGTGCCTATCCTACGCTCAATGCAGCCGCGGTCCCTTCAGGAACCTGGCGCGGTCCGACGACTTCACGGTCACATCGAACGTATCACCATCGCGGTAGAGCGTGAGCGGAACGTCGACGCCAGCCGGCCCGAGTGCCCAGAGTTTCCGGTAGAACGAGGCCTGGTTCGAGATCTTGTGACCGTTCACCGCCAGAATGATATCGCCGGTCCGGAGCTCGGCGCGCGCCGCCGGACCCTTGGCGGCGATGCCGACCACTACCAGCTTGTTTTCGATCTCGTGCGAATACATCCCGAGCCACGGCCGCGCCGGCCTGTTGACGCGGCCGAATTTGCGCAAGTCATCCAGCACCGGCTTGAGCAGGTCGATCGGTACCACCATGTTGAGGTGCTCCGGCCTGCCGCCGCGGTCGCGCTCGAGCTGCAGCGAGCCGATGCCGATCAGTTCGCCGCCGGTCGTGATCAGGCCGGTGCCGCCCCAGTTGGGATGGGCGGGATAGGTGAAGAGCGCCGCGTCGAGCAGATATTCCCAGTAGCCGGCAAATTCCTGCCGGGCGGCGATGCGGCCGGCGAGCGACCGGGTGCGGCCGCCGACCCCGCCCAGCACGATGCGGTCGCCGGGCTCCGCAGCGGCCGAAGAGCCGATCGGCAACGGCTCGAGATCGAGACGGCCCAGCGCCTGCACCAGCCCGAAGCCGGATTCGCCGTCGAAGCCGAGCGCATGGCCTTCCACCACCCGGCCGTCGCCGAGATGCAGCCAGACGGTTTCGGCCTCGGTGATCAGATAGCCGATGGTCAGCACCAGCCCATCACCGATCACGACGCCATTGCCGGCCCGCTCGGTGCCGAGTGTGTCGGCGGTGAAGGCGTCGGGGGGAATGATGGAATGCAGTCCGACTACCGCGGACAACGCGCGCTCGAGGTCGAAACCGTAATCCTCCGTGCGCGGCTGGATCGCCGGCGGCACTTTCCATTCGGTCAACGAAGGCATGAAGGCTCTCCGATTCCCCGGGGTACTTTATCACAGATGTCCGGTGGCATCAAAATGCGCCGCAGCGGGAGATGTGGCGCGCCTGGCTCGCATCAGGCGGTTCGAAATGAAGCGCAGCGACCGCTCGGAATTCCACATTGCTGGCGCATATCTGCTGCGCTATGCAGGGCGGCGGTCACCGGCGCGAGGCAACGCCGGAACCGCGCCGGAAGCGAAGGCGAAATGACTCACCTCTCCGAAGATGCAGCCCCGATGCACAGGCGCGATTTCTGGCGGATCATCGGCGTGATCTCGATCGGGTTATTGTTCTACTATGCGATCCTTTTGATGATCTTTTACTACCACGAATTTTATTTGTTCGACCGTGACAATCCGCCAGCCCTGGTCGCACAAAAGAACGCCCTGACGGCGGCGCTTCGGGAGTATCGAGAGGAGCACAATGCCTATCCGATCCTGCCGGACAATCCTATCGGCGATGTGAAGGAGTCCTTGATCAAGGGCGGATACCTGCTGCCGGGTCCCGATGCCGACAAGGACGCCCGGTACGTTTCCCTGAACGGCAAGAGCTTCGGCCTGCTGCTTCACCGTCCCGGCGACAACCGATGCCTGGTCGAGGTCGATGCGGCCAAAACCGGGTGGTGGGGCGACCTGCCGAAATGTCCGTTCTGACGGCCGTGATAACGGGCAAAGGTTTTCGGCCGTCGCCGGCAGGATTGTCGGCTACACCTCGACGATCACATAGCTGTCCTCGACATGCACCGGAAACGTCTCCGCCACATAAGGCCCTTTCGCCAGCGTCTCGCCGTCCTCGACGGCGACCGGATAGGTCCTGACCTTGACGCGCTTGGGGTCGAACCAGGACTGCCCGGTGCGCATGTCGAATTCCCAGCCATGCCAGGCGCAGCGCAATAATTCGCCGACCCGCGAGCGCTGATAGACGCCTGGCTCGGGCGAGGTCAGCCGCGCCACGCAGGCCGCCTTGTCGAGCGGGGCACCTTCGTGCGGGCAGCGGTTGAGCAGCGCGAAGAACTCGCCGTTGACATGGAACACGACGATGTCGCGGCCGTCCACGGTAACCACCTTGTTGCCGCCGGACGGGATCTCGGTGCTGCGCGCGACGATGTGACGGGCCATGTCTCAAGAAGCTTCGCGATCAGAGCCTGTAAAGCGCACGCGCATTGGCGTTGAAGATCTTTGCCCGTTCCGCCTCGCTCAAAGGCGTCTTGAAGGCAAAGCGCGGGTCGTCGAAATCCCAGTGCGGATAATCCGACGAGAACAGCAGCCGGTCCGCGCCGATCCAGTCGATCACCGAGCGCAGATGCCTTGCGTTGTCGGGCTCGTCGATCGGTTGGGTGGTGAACCAGAAATGCTCGCGGACATATTCCGAGGGTTTTCGCTTCAGGTGCGGGACCTCGTCGCGAAAACGTTCGAAATGCTGGTCCATCCGCCATGTGGTCGACGGAATCCATCCGAAGCCGCCTTCGATGAACACGATCTTCAGCTTCGGGAAGCGTTCCGGCACCCCCTCGATCACCAGGCTGGTGAGTGTCGCCGCCACCGAATGCGCATTGGACTGATGCTCCTCCGTATAGAAGGACGGCCAGCCTCCACCGGTCGGCGCATGGCCGCCGTAGCCGCCGACATGGATGCCGAGCGGCAAGCCGAGTTCCTGGGCCTTTTCATAGATCGGCCAGTAGCGATGGCGCCCGAGCGGCTCGTTGGCGCGCGGCGAGACATTGATCTGCACATAGCGGCCGGTCTTCGCACAACGCTCGATTTCGGCGATGGCGGCCGCCGTATCGTCCTGCCCGGCCAGGATCGAGGCTTTCAGCCGCGGATCGCGGTCGCTCCAATACGCAAGTTGCCAGTCGTTGATTGCGCGCTGGATCGCCGCGCCAAAGTCGAGATTCTGCTGCGAGAAAATGAACAGGTCGAGGACCTGCAAAATGCCGAACTCGACATCAAGCGGATCGAGGTGCTGCCTCTGCATGAAGTCGAGATCGGAGCCGGGCGGGCCGCCGGTGGGCGGCCAGGCATCGCGCCGCGAAATCAGCGGCGAGGAGCGCGGATAGGGCGTGGTGCCGATATAGGGCGTGCGCAGGTGGTCGCCGTAGGTCTTCAGATGCTCCTGCCAGCGTTTTGGCAGAAACGGGTTGAGGTCGGCGCGTGAATGCAGGCTGGGATGGATGTCGCAGTCGATGATCCGCAACCGGCTTTTGGCGGGCGCTTCCTGTTCGAGCAGAGGGCGGTCGATGACGTTCATGCGATCCTCCTTAAGCAAGCGATCATGCGGCGAGCTTGAGCCGCGGAAAGGTTTCGAGCGGATTGTCGGCGCACATGCGCGACACGATACTGTCCGGCAGATGTGGCGGTATCGCGTCGTCGCCGTCGAACTGCCAGTGCGGATAGTCGGACGCGAACAGGAACATTTTGTCGGAGCCGATCTGGTCGATGATGTCGGCAACGCCGTCTGCGTCGGGCGGGCTGTCGAACGGCTGCGTCGTGACGCGGATGTGGTCGCGCATGATCGAGGCGGGTTCGCGGTCGATCCACGGCACCTCAACCCGCACGCCGCGCCAGGTCTTGTTGGCGCGCCACATGAAGGCCGGCAGCCAGCTGATACCGGATTCCATCAGCACGACTTTCAGTCCCGGGAATTTCAGGAACACGCCTTCGTAGATCAGACTCAGGACCTGGGCCTGAAATGCCTGCGCCTCGGCGAGATAATATTCGTAGCGGTAGGACGGCCAGCCGACCGAGCTTGGCGCCTGGCGATACTGGCTGCCGGCATGAATCGCGATCGGCAGTCCGTGTTTTTCCGCTAGCTGGTACACCGGCCAGAAATGCCGCCGCCCGAGCAGACTCTCGCCCTGCGCCAGCACTAGGACGGAGACGAATCTGGTGTCGCCGGCGCGGCGTTCGATCTCCTCGATGGCGAGATCCGGCGCCTGCATCGGTACCACGATCGAGGCCCTTAAGCGTGAATCGCGCGACAGCCATTCGGCTGATATCCAGTCGTTGATCGCCTTGCAGAAGGCGGCGGCCATATAGGGATCGTACACCGCCTGCGCGCCATAGAGCACGTTGCAGATTGCATGGGAGGAGCCGAGCTGGTCGAACGCCCCCCGCTGCACCATCTTGAGATCGCTGCCCGGCTTGCCATCCTTAGGCCGCCAGTCGGGCCGGCCCGACAGCGGCATGTTGGGGGGATAGGAGGTGAGATCGAGCCCGTCGATGGCGCGGCTGACGACCTGTTCCTTCCAGTGATCATCGAGATAAGGCAGCAGCGTCGTGCGCGTCCCGCCCACCGCGGGATGGATGTCGCAGTCGATCCGCACAGCGGCCATCGGCGTTCCTCGAGACTCGTTTTTGGTGGCGAAAGGTGCCGCGCTGCAAATGTGCCGCCAGTGGGAGGCAAGCGCAAGGTCTTATCCGGATGCAAAGACGAGGAGGTCTGCGCCACAAGCAACGCGATGGGAACCGTTACCCTCGCGAGCGACTCTTCTTGTGCTTTCGCACTAGCGCATATTTCGATTTCGCGTGGCTTCGCGACGCATGATAGGAGCGGTGCCGTCTCGCCGTCCTGTGAAATTTGCCCTTGCGATGTTTTCCGACGCCGGCCTGCCGCTTGGCGTAAGAGCTCCGCCAGCTCTTTTCTGAACTGCTCGCTTCGGACGCGGCAGTTGCGGCAACCTTGGTGGTGATCGCGATCGGCCTGATGGGTTTGACGTCTTCTTCGTCGGCGACGTCGAGCCGGTCTCCCTTGGCCAGCGTGCCCGAGGACAAGGCGCCGGCTGGCGAAGCGTCAGAGCTTGGAGTCGACCCGGTTGCCTGGTCGGAAGCCGTTTCAAACGACGTCGTACCGACCCTGATGACGGTCAGCGCCGCAAGGCCGATCAAGCATGCGATGGCGAGCCAAACCGTTCTGATCATTGCCGTCCCAAGCCGCAAACGACTTACAGTAGTCGAGTTTTATAGTCCGGTAAACACGCGACCGCGCGCCGTTATGGTTAATTTCCTAAGGAGTTCGACGCTTGCGCCGGCGCGCCACCGCGTCGGCGGGTGCAGCCGTCATAGGTCGCGGAACCGGCGCGAGCAGCGAGCCAAGCGTCGAGTCGGCCAGACGCAGATAGGCGTGGCCGATGCCGGCGTTACCGAGCATCAGGCCGCCGATCTCCTCATGCGTGAGCAGGCCGGAGGGCCAGGCGCGTTCGCCGCGATGAAAACGCTCGGTCGCATAGGCCACGATCTGGCCAAGCACGCTGGCATATGCGCCGCGGCCTGACCGCACACCGTCGAGCAGCGTGTCGACAAGACCGAATATGCCGTGGCACATCGTGAAATCCGCATTGGGTGCTTGATACAATTGCTCCGCGCAGCGCGCCGTGGTGCCGAGGCCGGCCTCGATCTCCGCCGCAACCTGGAACCCGCCACGGGCCTCCGCGAACAGCCGGCTGCGTACGATGCCGGCAGCACCATGACACCAGGCGACAGGATAGCCGACCGGACCCGGCGGCTGTCCCGGCAGCAGCCGATAATCCGGCCAGTTCGCCTGCGCCGCATCGAAGCATGCTGCCTCGTAGGCGAAGGCGCCGGCTGCGGCTTCACGCAGCTTAGGCTCGGGCGCCATCGCATCGAGCAGCAGCAGTGCGTGCGCGATGCCCGCGGTGCCATGCGCGAATCCGGTGAGGTTGGCGCGCTTGTCGCCCAGCGTGTGCCACGACAGCGTGCCGCGCGCATCGCGCTCGCCGCGTGCCAGCAGCGGTTCGGCGAATGCGCCGGCACGCGCCAGCAAGGCATCGTCGCCACCGAGCGCATCCGACGCCAATACCAGCGCCATCACCGTGCCGGCAATACCGCCGATAATGTCCGTCACGTCGGGAACGCTCGTGTCCGTCGGCACGCTCAGCAGCACCGCGCGGCCGGCAGCGATGGCTTCCGCGTCGCCAAGTTCGTTTCCCGCGAGCACCAGCGCGCAGCCGACGCCGGCGCCGCCGCCATAAAAGCCATGCGGCGCGACGGCGGCATACTCGCCGGCCCGCGCAGCCGCCTGCCGCAGCGCGCCGCGCGCGGTTCGGCGCAGCAGCGCATCGCCGCTGCGCGTTGCGGCCTGCGCCAGGAACAGGCCGATGCCGGAAGTGCCGCTATAAAGGTCGGACGCCGACGTCGTGCTGGTCGCCGGGTTTTGCCCCGGCATGGTGGGGGTCGCATCGAGCCAGGTGCACCGCGCGCCGGACCACAGCGCGCGCCGCGCGATGCCGAAGCCGATCGTCGCCGCCACCTCGATGGCGTCCTGTGGCGGGAGCACCGGCGTCATGCGGCTTGCTCGTCCGTCAAGAAGTCCAGGCGATACGGGTAGCGCGAGGTCGGATTGAGTTCGAGCCGGTCTGGATCCAATCCGTACGTGGTCAGGCGCTCGTGGAGGATGGCGAGCCGCGCCTCGGCCTCCCGCGCCCCGCGCGTTTCGGCCCACAGCAAGCCTTCCGCGATCAGGCCGCAACGGTGCATGCCAAAACTCTCCCGCGTCGGCGGGCTTTCGGCGAAGCCCAGACCCGGCGCGATCTCTCGCGTGAACAGCGGCACCGCGGGCCGCAGGTTTTCGCGCAACGCCTGATAGGTCGCAGCGATCGCGTCGCCCGCGGCATACACATCCTCATCATTGAGATACAATACGCCGCAATCAGTGCGCGCATAGCGCGCCGGGTCGACCGGGACCTTGGCCTGGAACGGAATCCGCCGCCGCTCCAGCCGCGCGCCGATCTCGCGCAAGAACGCCGCCGCGCCCTGCGGCGCCAGATTCCAGTAGAAGCGGACCTGGCGGCCGGTTTGCGGATCGAAACCTGACCGTCCGAAGATCACGAAATGGCCGGCTGGCGCGGTGACGAATTCGCGCTGCGGCACAAGACGGACCGGCAATCCCGGCGCAATCGCGCCGGCGAGCGGAACGATCTCGTTCAGTGCGGCAAAGCGCGGCTGCTGCGCGGCGTCGGCAATCCAGATGCCGCTGGCGTCGGCGCGCATCACGGTCCAGCCGTCCTGATGCCGCGGCGCGACCGGATTTGCGGCACGCAGCGTCGCGACAAAGTCGGTGCCGGTCCAGGCCGCAGCCGGTTCCTCGCCCGCCGGCTGCAGGCTGTAATGGTCGACATAGAGAGCGCCAGCGAGGCCGCCGAACGCGTCGCGTTCTCCCGCCACCGCGACGTCGCGCTGCGCGCCGTTCAGATTCGTGACGCGCGCCTGCTGTGGCGAGACAAAGGAAACCGCGGCCACGATCGCCCGCAATTGCTGGTCGAACGGGATCATGCCGCTTGCACCCAGCGTTGGCGCGAGAGGTGCGGCTGGGTCAGCAGTTCCAGTCCCATCTGCAACAGCGGCGGCAGGTGCGGATAGATCTGGTTGGTGGTCTGGGTGCTCTCGAGGCAGGTCTGCACGATACGCGCGCCGGCGAGCCGCAATAGCGTGACGCGCGGATCGGCGAGATGCGGTGACGGCGCCGCCGTCTCGACATAGCCCGACCACAAGGCATCGATCTGGGCCTGCGCACGCGTCTGCGCGAGTACCAGTGCGTCAGGCGTTGCTACCGGATTGGGTATCAACAGCGAATGAACCATCCCGGCGACGTCCCACAGCCCGTCGCCGAGAGCTGCGATCTCCCAGTCGATCACGCGCACCGCGCCGTCTTCCAGGATCAGCACGTTCGCCCCCTTGGCATCGCCATGCACGATATGCGCATCCCGCCATTCGAAGCGGGCCTGCGCCAGCGCCGCCACGGCATCGGGCCGTTGCAGCACCGCGGCGAGGATCGATTGCGCCGCCTGCGTCCCCGGGGTGTAAGGCGACTGCGGCTGGCCGAGCGTCAGCACCCAGGCGATCCCGGTGCGGAACAGACGGCGGGTGCGTTCGTCGCGCAGCACCTGCGACGCCGGTCCGTGCAGCGTGCCGAAGGCGCGGCCGACGTCGCGCAGCAACCGCGGATCGATCGCGACGCCGGCTATCTGCTTTGCCATCAATGAGTCGGAGGCTGCAATCAGTTCGATGGTGAGCAGCTTGTTGGGTTCATCGTAGTGATAATATTTCGGCATCCACGGCGCGAGCACCGCGAATTCGGCATTATGCACCGACAGCCAGAAGATCGCGGCCTCGACCCACATCGTGGCTGCATCCGGCGCGTTGGCGTCGCGCGGCTGCTTGACGATATAGCAAGGCGCGCCCGGGCGCTCGATGCGCACCAGATGATTGCGCCCGATATATTCCGACGCCGTGATGTTCTGCGTCACCAGTTCGTCCGGTGTCACCAGGCCGAGCCGGATCAGATGTTGCAGCGCGTCGCGGCGCGTCAGCATGGCAAACCGCTACGCACTAATCCCACCGCGCGCCGCGGGAACCCGACCTTCACCACTAATGCAGACCCCGAATTGAAATTGAAGCAGCCATGATTTCGTTGTAGACTAAATTTATTACGGCTCCAAGTTGCAAGCATTTTTCACATTTCCGCAATATTACGCTGGTGGTGCCATGCCCGACAACGACCAATCCAAACTCCGCTACGACGATTTCATCGGCAACGTTCAGCCCGATCCGGCGAAACCGGTATCCACCATCATGCTTTCGGGATTTGTAGGACGCGGTGCCGAGGGACATGTCCGCATCTATCCGGATCCGACGCTCGGCACCTGGTGCGACGTTGCGGAAGACGACATCGTCCACAGCATGCCGATAGCGGATTCCAGGCTCGGCGGCTCCCACCTCTGGATCAAGGCAAGCGCTCAGATCAAGCCGGGTACGACGGCAGGCGCGGCCGCGCTGGAGGCTGTCGCGGCGCCCGCCGCGCCGGCGGCAGCCGCAGCGCCGCTGCACACCCACTTCCTGTGCACGCAGGGCGTTGCAACGTTCTGTGGCTGCACGCCTGGAATCGACTGTATGACCCCTCCCGGCGGCCTGCAAACCAAAGCGCCGATCTGCACCCAAGGGCTGGCGACGTTCTGCGGTTGCACGCCCGGCCTGCCGCGGACCTGGGACGGACTCTGTGCGGCCGGCATGATGGCCGCTCCCGCGCACCTGAACACCGCCGCGACGCAGTGCGTGCTCCCCGGACAAACCGTACAGACGCCGTGCCCTGGATGGCAGGGCACCGCGGTGTGCACCATGATGTGCTGGACCCCGCAGTGTCCCGGGATCACGGCCAACTGTCTCACTCAGGTGTTGTGCGCACCGAACGGAGTGTTCACGCCGTTCGGCAGATGAGACCGAGCGCAGATACAATGCGCGCGGGATGACGCGCAATTCCAGATTGAAATTGAAATCACCATAACATCGTTGTAAATTAGCTTTATTACGGCTCCAAGTTGCAAGCATCTTTCACCGCGTATTCCGCAACCCTTCCTTCTCCACAACAGCCAGACGGGTGGTGTCATGGCCGATAATGATAAAGCGCAACTCCGCTACGACGAATTCGTCGGCAATGTTCAGCCCGATCCGGCGAAACCGCAATCCACCATCTTGTTGTCCGGCTTTGTCGGGCATGGCCCGGAGGGACACGCCCGCATCTATCCGGACCCGACGCTAGGCACCTGGTACGACGTTCCGGACGGCGACGTCATCCACAGCACGCCGATCGCCGATTCCAAGCTCGGCGGATCCTATGTTTGGGTGCGCGCAAGCGCAGAAATCAAGCCTGGAAATGCCGCGCCTTCCGCGACCGAGGCAGTCCAGCCACACGCCCCGGCCGCAGTCCAGCCGCCGCCCACGGCGGGCCCCCCTTGCGGCATAACCCTGGATGGGTGCACGGGGGTGACGCTGTTCGTGTGTCCACACACCCAGGCGATCCACTGCCCGACCCAGCCGGTGGTGTGCGATACCATGCAGCAGCCGACGCCGGCCACGCGTTGCTTCATCTGTCCGCCGCTGCACACCCAGCAGGTGTGGTGTCCGACCAAGCCTGTGGTGTGCAACATCCAGCCGCAGGGGGCGCCGGCACCGACGCCAGCGACGGCTTGCACGATGGATCTGACATGTCCCCCGACGTTGTTTGTTGCGTGCCGAAACGTCACGGTGGAGTGCGCCCCAAGCTGGTTGACCTGCCAACTGGCGGGCGTGCAACCGCATGCCGCGGCGATGGCCGCCGCCGCGCCGCCGAACACCGCGGCGACGCTTTGCACCGCGCCACAGGCGTGTTTCCAGACCCTGGCATGCCCGACCCGCATGGGCGCCGGCTGCACGGCGTCCACGCTCTGCATCGTCTGCCCAACGCTCGACATTTGTGCCCCAACCGTGGGGGGCTACCCCTGCGTGACCGCACCCAGTGGATTATGCGCACAAGCGCCGCACGCGGCGGCAGGCGCAATGAACCCGACGCTGGCAGCGCTCTGTACGGCGGTGCCGCCATGTCTGCCGACGATAGTATGCGCAACCGCAGCGCCGGGCTGCTGGACCGCACCCAGCGGATTGTGCGCACAAGCGCCGCACGCGGCGGCAGCCCCGCACCAGGGTGGCGCGCAGCATCAGGAAGCGGCGGCAGGTGCGGCCGCGGCGCCGAACACCGCGGCGCTGGACTGCTATCCCACGCCGATCTGCGTGGCCACGCCGGCGACCCAATGCATCATCTGCCCACCGGGTGGGTTCAGCGTGGCGGTATGCGACACGGTGGTTTGCCACATGCAGCAGGTGCCGCATCGCACGCCATTCTGCACCATCCCGCCGAACTGCCCCGCCCAGACCGCGCTGGTGGCCTGCCCAACCCAGTTGGGGGCGTGCACCCTGCCGATACAGTGCTTGCATCCGACATGGTTTGCTTGCCAACTGGGCGGCGCGCAACCGCATGCCGCGGCGATGGCCGCAGCCGCACCCCTTAACACCGCGGCGACGCTTTGCACCGCGCCACAGGCGTGTTTCCAGACGCTGGGATGCCCAAGCATCCTATGCCAAACCGTGGCGGCGGGCTGCTGGACCGCACCCAGCGGATTGTGTGCAGCGGCCCCGCAAGCGGCGGCCGCCGGACCGGCGCAGACCGCTCCGCCGGCGACGCAAGGATGTTTCCCGACGGTGATCCTGTGCCCCACCGGGTTGGATTTGTGTCCAACGTTGGCGCCGGGCTGCTGGACCGCGCCGTCGGGATTATGTGCGCTCCCACCCACGCCAAACGGCGTGTTCACACCGTTCGGCAGGTAGCCGCCTTGAGCACGGCGCAAAGCGCCGTGCTTCCGCAACAGCAAGACAGGTGATGTCATGGCCGACAACGACAAATCGAAAATCCGCTACGACGATTTCATCAGCAACATTCAGCCCGATCCGGCGAAGCCCGAGGCCACCATCATGCTGTCCGGCTTCGTCGGGCGCGGTGCCGAGGGGCACGCCCGCATCTATCCGGATCCGACCCTAGGCACCTGGTACGACGTTCCGGAAGGCGACGTCATCTACAGCGCGCCGATCGCCGATTCCAAGCTTGGCGGATCCTACGTCTGGGTGCGCGCAGCTGCGGAAATCAAGCCCGGCAGTGCTGCGCCGGCGGCAACCGAGGCAGTTCAACCGCAGGCCGCGGCAGCCGGGGTCCATCCCACGCCCGCCACCCATTGCTTCGTCTGCGATCCGCCCAAGGCTGCGGCGGCTGCAGTGCAACCGACGCCCACGGCGCAGACCCATTGCTTCATCTGCCCACCGCACACGCAGGCGATAAACTGCCTGACCCAACCGGTGGTGTGCGACACGATGCTCACGCCGACGCCGGCGACGCGTTGCTTCATCTGTCCGCCGCTGCAGACCCAGCAGGTGTGGTGTCCGACCAAGCCGGTCGTGTGCGACACCATGCAGCAGCCCACCCCGGCAACGCGTTGCTTCATCTGCCCGCCATTGCAGACCCAGCAGGTGTGGTGTCCGACGCAGCCGGTGGTATGCAACATCCAGCCGACGCTGCCCGTCGTGTGCGGCATCGTGCCGCCCAGCCTGACCTGCCAGCAGGGCGCCGCGCAGCCGCAACCCGAGGCCGTAATGGGCGCCGCCGTGCCGCCTAAGACCGCGGCGACGATATGCACGATGCCGCCGGGATGCCCGCAGCAGCCGACGCCGGCGACGCACTGCTTCATCTGTCCGCCCCTTCAGACGCCGCATTGCACTCTGCCGACGGTTTGCACCCTGCCCCCGGCGTGTCCGCTACCTCCCACGCCGGCGACCCAGTGCATCATCTGCCCGCCGCATCAGACGCCGCATTGCACGCTGCCGACGGTTTGCACCCTGCTGCCGGCATGCCAACCGACGCCGGCGACGCATTGCTTCATCTGCCCACCGCTGACGCCGCAGACCATCTGCATCTGCCCGCCGCCGCCGACGCTGGTGACCAACTGCACGCTGCTGCCGGGATGTGTGCTGCCGACCCATCAGCCGAATTGCCCGACGCACAACTGCGCCGCCGGCGCCGAAGCGCCGCAGGCCGCAAAGCCGCAGGCGGCGCAGCATGCCGGCGGCATCACGGCGGCGACCTGCGTGTGCCTGCCGACCGTGGTCCTGCCCTGCGTGCCGACCCTCGTCCCCGTTTGCACGCTGCCGCCGGGATGTCCGCCGCCGGGCGGTGGCTTAACCCATGTCACGCAATGCATCTGCCTGACACCGGGGAATACCATAGCGTGCTTCACTCTGGGGGGATGCCTCACCCTGGGAATATGCCCCACCGCGACCGTGTGCCCTACCCTGGCAACATGCACGCCAAACGGAATATTCACGCCGTTCGGCAGGTGAATCATTGAGGGCGGCGCGAGGCGCCGCCCTCCCGCAAGCTCAGTCGGCAAGCTGAAAGCGCTCGAAGCGGTGCAGTTGCTCTTCGATGCGGCGCTTCAAATCCTTGCGCGGCCGCTTGCCGATCCAGTTCCATCTCTGCACCAGCAATTCGCGGCGCTTGCGATCGGTCTTCAGATCAATCGCGGCGACGATGTCGTCGCCCACCAGCACCGGCAGCGCGAAATAGCCGAATATACGCTTTTCCTTCGGCACATAGGCTTCGAAGCGATGGCCGTAGCCGAAGAACAGCTCTGTGCGCTTGCGCTGGATGATCAGCGGATCGAACGGCGACAGGATGTGCACCGTGTCCGACGCGGGGCCGCCGAGCTCCAATGCCTCGGGCCGCGCCCAATGCTCCTGCCTGCCCGCGCCTTCGAGCGCGACCGGCATCAGTTCGTTGCGGCGGACTCTTGATTCGATCAGCCGCCGGACCTTTGCCTTGCTCGGGGCATCGAGGTGACAGATCGAATCCAGGCTGACGAGGCCCTGCGCGCGCAACGCGCGGTCGAGCAGATAATTCGACACCTCCGCAGCCGATGCCGATTTCGGCCGCTTGTCCCAGCCGAAATGCCGCTGCATCAGCTCATAGGTCTTCAGCATGCCGTTGCGCTCGCTGATGGTGACGGCGCCGGTGTAGAACGCCAGCTGCAGCGCCCGCTTCGACGGCTTGCGGCTGGCCCACAGATGCTCCTTGTCCACCAGCACGTCGTCGTCGATGTCGCGGATGGTCAGCGCGCCGTGCCTGCGCAGCAGCCGCATCACCTTGCTGAGGTCGGCGGGCTTTACGGTTGTGAACCATTTGTGGCCCTCGCGCCGGTGCAGCTTCATGTCGGGAATGAAAAAGCGGAAGTCCTTTGTCGGCACATAGGACAGCGCGTGGGTCCAGTACTCGAAAATGCTCTTGTCGACGCTCTGCGCCTGCCGCAGATCGGCGCGCCGATAGGCCGGGATGCGGGTCCACAGAATATGGTGGTGCGCGCGTTCGATGACGCTGATGGTGTCGATCTGCACATAGCCGAGATGCTCCACCGCGGACGCTACGGCCTGCGGTCCCTCGCCGAACGGCGCGGAAGCGTCGAGCCGCTGGGCGCGCAGCCAGATCTGCCTGGCCTGGGCCTTCGTTAGGGCTTTCATTGCGCTGTTCCGCTACGGCTTCGCCGCGGCATCGGGCGTGGGCGTCTCGCCAAAAATCTCCGCCGCGATGCGGGTGGTTTCGATCGCGGCCGGTACGCCGCAATACATCGCAACCAGCAGCAGCACGTCCTGCACCTGCGCCCTGGTGCAGCCGTTCGCCAATGCGCCCTTGGCATGGACGCGAAATTCGGCCGGCCTGTTGCTTGCAGCCGTGATGCCGAGCATGACCAGGCTGCGGATATCGTTGGGCAAGCCCTGCCGCTCCCAGATATCGCCATAGACATAGGCGTTGATGATGTTCTGCAGCGGCGCGCCGAACTCGCCGGCGGCGGTCATCCGCTTCTCGACGTCGGCCTCGCCGAACATCTTTTTGCGGCGGCGCAGACCGCGCGCATATAGTTCGCTGGTGTCCACCGTTTGCTCCCTGGTGTGGTTATGCGCACACAATATCTTGCGCCCGGATGATTTGTCCGTATCAATCTTGCGCAAGCGATCCGGAAAGAGATCCTGGAAGCGGAGGATACGGATGAAGCTGCGGTCGGCAATTCTTGGCGGTTTGCTGCTGCTCGGACTGGCGGTACCGCAGGCCAACGCTGCCGAGGACGACTATCCGAAACGGCAGATCAAGATCATCGTGCCGTTTCCCGCCGGCGCCGGACCGGACCAGGTCGCGCGCATGCTCGGCCAGCATCTCCAGGACGCCTTTGCGCAGACCGTTGTGATCGAAAACCGGACCGGCGCGCTCGGCAGCATCGGCGCAACCGAAGTCGCACGCAGCGCGCCGGACGGTTACACGCTGCTGATGGGGACCAACACCACGCAAGCGGCCAATGTCGCCATGCTGAAGAACTTGCCTTACGATCCGGCAAAGGATTTCGCGCCGATCATCCGGACCACGACGACCGCCATGGTGCTGCTGGTGAAGCCTGATTTTCCGGCGAAGAACCTTGCCCAGTTCATGGACTATGCGCGCGCTCACCCCAACATGACCGCGGGCTACGGCTCGGGGGCCTCGCAAATCTCCATCGGACAGTTGCAGAGCCGCGGCGGCCTGTCGGTGATCGCGGCCTCCTACCGCGGCGTGCCGCAGGCCGTCACCGACGTGCTGGCAGGCGTGATCGACCTTGCCTTTGCCGATTTCTCGCTGGCGATCCCACAGATGCAGGCCGGCACGCTGCGCGGCATCGGCGTCACCTCGCCGAAGCGCAACGAATTGACGCCGGACCTTCCCGCGCTCGCCGAGGCAATGCCGGGTTTCGAGGCCACCATCTGGTACGGCTTGCTGGCGCCGGCGGGCACGCCGGAGCCGATCGTGGGCAAGCTCTATAAAGAGAGCGAAAAATTCCTCTCGATGCCGGCAACGCGCCAAAAGCTGGCAAGCGTCGGCGTGATCGTTTCCACCATGGCTCCGGCCGAATTCGGCGCCTTCATCGCTGCCGAGATCGTGCGCTGGACGGCGGACGCCAAGGCCGCCGGGATCGAAGCGAAATAAGGCGATCTGCCCATGCAGCCGATCCGTGCGGCGATTGTCGGCCTCGGCCGTTGGGGGCGGCAGCTTGCCGGGGCGGCGGCGGGGCACGCGCGGCTCACCATCGTTCGCGCGGTCGAACCCGAACTCGACCGGGCGCGCGGCTTTTGTGCCGAACATCATCTAGAATTGACGGACAACCTCGAACCCGTACTGGCGGACCCCGCTATCGACGCGGTGCTGCTGGCGACGCCGCATTCGCTGCATCCGGCGCAGGTGATGGCCTGCGCCGCCGCGCGAAAGCATGTATTCTGCGAAAAGCCGCTCGCGCTTTGCCGCGCCGACGCGGCGCGGATGTTCGGCGCCTGCCGGCAGGCCGGCGTCACGCTTGCCGTCGGGCACAACCGCCGCTTCTGGCCGTCGATGGCCGCGTTGCGCGACGTGGTCGCAAGCGGCGAGCTCGGCGCCATCCTTCATGTCGAGGGCCATAACAGCAACGAGAATTCGCAAAGCATCACCGCGGGCTGGCGGCTGTCGCCGGAGGAATCGCCGGGTGGCGGGCTGACCGGCGCCGGGTTGCACGTGCTCGACGCCTTCGTCAGCCTGCTGGGGCCCGTGCGGCAAGTCTATGCCCGGCTCAATCTGCGCGAACAAGGGCCGCCACCGCTGGACAGCGCCATGCTTGCGCTCGATTTTGCGAGCGGCGTCACCGGCACGCTGGCGACGGTGCGGGCGACGCCGCTGTATTGGCGGATTCATGTGTTCGGCGCCAAAGGCTCCGCCGAGGTGCTGGATGAACGCACCATGATCCTGCGCAACAGCGGAATGAGCCCGAGACAGATCGCCTATCCCGCGGTCGACGTGCTGCGCACCGAACTGGATGCCTTTGCGGACGCGGTCGACGGTAAACGCGCCTTTCCGGTGCCGGAGGCGGATGTGCTGGCGACGCTGGCCGCCTTCGAGGCCGCGCTGCGGTCGATGCAGTCCGGCCAACCGGTCGAATGCGACGACAAAGGGTGAAGCTCACACGATATGCCAGCCGGCGGCCGTCGAGTCGGCGACCATGTGGCCGCCGGCGGGCACGCCGTTATCCCACACCGCCAGCGCGCCGGCGTCGCTCCGCCAGAGAATGTCGCTGCGATGGTTGCCGTCGAAGTCGCCGACTTCGGCGACGTGCCAGCTGACGGCGCCGCTGTCGGCGATCATGCGGCCACCGGCCGGCGTGCCATTGTCCCAGACCGCCACCGCGCCGCTGTCGCTGCGCAGCAGGATATCGTCGTGACCGTTGCCGTCGAAATCGCCGACGCCCGCAACATGCCAGCCGGACGCGCCGAGGTCTCCGACCAGGTGCCCCGCGGCCGGCGCGCCATTGTCCCAGGCCGCCAGCGCGCCGGCGCCGTCCTGCCAGAGAATGTCGTCGCGGCCATTGCCGTCGAAGTCGCCGACGCCGGCAACATGCCAGCCCGCGGCGGCGCCGATGCCATAGCCGGCG